>Ga0180433_10001243_pt1 | contig 42972 bp, 48 predicted proteins | sample SS_ome_8_FD_132980 | JGI IMG/M metagenome (GOLD analysis project Ga0180433, IMG submission 132980) | Hypersaline lake sediment archaeal communities from the Salton Sea, California, USA - SS_1_D_1 metaG | ecosystem: Environmental > Aquatic > Non-marine Saline and Alkaline > Hypersaline >...
ATGAAGGGGGAGAAACGGTTGAAGAATTTGTATCAGTTCCGGATATGCCCTATGGAATATCAGAGTTTAAGGTAGGGACTTCTGCAGATTTCAGAACCGGAGGGTCAGAAAATAATTTGGGATGCTCCATAGAATATAAATTTGACTGGGGAGATGGCAATATGTCTGACTGGGGAGATGAAGTACGTAATTATACTTATGTCAAAGCCGGGTCCTACAATATTAAAGCAAAAGCACGATGTAACGTTCATACTAACGTTCAGTCAGATTGGTCGGCTGCGATGACAATTAGCACTACAGGCCATACTCTTCAGATTTCCATTCAGGGATCGGGTACTGTATCCCGTAATCCTGATAAAAATTCCTATAATCATAATGAAACAGTTAGGTTAACTGCACATCCCTCTTCTGAGTATCAATTTGATCACTGGGAAGGAGACGTATCTGGTACAAATCCTACAGTAGACTGTATAATGAATGCCGATAAAGAAGTCACTGCTTATTTTTCTCAGATTCAGGAATCTATATCAGCACCTGTTATTCCGGATGGGCCCGTTACTGGTCAGGTCAATCTGGTGTTGAGCTATACAGCCAGTGGTGCTGAGAGTAATCTAGGGCATGAACTGGATTACCGTTTTGACTGGGGAGACGGGAGCTTTTCTGAATGGAATGGTCAGACTCAGGAACACAGCTGGCAGTCTGAAGGAAGTTATCAGGTAAAAGCACAGGCCAGATGTTCAGAACACACCCAAGTTGTCAGTGAATGGTCTGAAGCACTGTCCGTAAGTATTTCATCTACCGGAATTGAAAAGGTGGGATCTACTCAGCGTCCTGCAGAATTCCGCCTTGATCAAAACTATCCCAATCCATTTAACAGTGAGACCTGCATTACTTTTCAGCTGCCTCAATCCTGTTCAGTAAAAATAGAAATTTTTAATATGTCCGGAGATCTTATTAAACAATTTTCAGAAGGATATTTTACTGCCGGAAAATATCGAGTTTATTGGGACTGTCAAACTGATTCCAAACAGCCATTACCTTCAGGATTATATTTTTACCGTTTGCAGGCAGGAAATTTTCATTCAGTAAAAACTATGATCTATCTTAAATAATCAGCAGGATCTGAAAGTGAGTCTATGAAGAAATTATTAAAAATTCTGGTTGTTTTGGGAACACGTCCGGAAGCTATTAAACTGGCTCCGGTCGTTTTAGAGCTCAGAAAAAATCCTCACACTGAACCTGTTGTTGTGGCTACAGCTCAGCACAGAGAAATGCTGGATCAGGTGCTTGACCTTTTCGATATTGTTCCTGATTATGACCTTGATCTCATGGTTCCGGATCAGACATTGTTTCATGTAACAGGAAAGGCTATACAGGGATTTGAAAAAATACTGAAAAACGTTCAACCTGATTTTATTTTGGTGCAGGGTGATACCACCACAACTTTTATAGGAGCGTTGGGTGGATTTTATATGAAGATACCTATCGGTCATGTGGAAGCAGGTCTTAGAACAGGCAATAAGTATTTTCCCTTCCCGGAAGAGATAAACCGGAAAATGGTATCTGTATTAGCGGATTTCCACTTTGCTCCCACGGAGGGAAACAGAAAAAATTTATTAGAGGAGGGTGTTTTACCTGAGAAGATTATTGTAACGGGCAATACTGTCATTGATGCTTTATTGATGACAGTTCAGGATGATTTTAACCACGAGGTCCTGACAGGAGATTTTGATAAATTAATATTGGTTACAGCGCATCGACGAGAAAATTTCGGAGAATCGATAAAAAATATTTTTAATGCGATAAGAGAGATTGCAGAACAACATCCCCGTTTTCGTTTTGTATATCCTGTACATTTAAATAATAATGTGCAGAAGCCTGCAAAACAGATATTAGGCAAACTCTCTAATGTTATACTGCTTCCGCCAGTTGAATATTTTACTTTTGTAAACATCCTTGGCAGGGCTGACCTTATTCTGACAGATTCTGGCGGAGTTCAGGAAGAGGCACCTTCTTTAGGTAAGCCGGTTCTGGTTCTCAGAAATGAGACAGAAAGACCGGAAGCCGTAAAGGCAGGTACAGTAAAGATTGTAGGTACTGATAAAGAAAATATTGTTCAGGAAATTTTATTCCTGTTAAATAATAATGATGCTTATCACAGTATGGCAAGGTCGCATAATCCTTACGGAGATGGTAAATCATCCGAAAGAATTGTTGGTTATATTATAAATAATATTTTGAAATAATGATCAAAATCTGATTAATTTATATGATTTCAGGAATGTAATGTCTCCTTAATCATATTCAGTAAATTGTTTATTTTATATGGTTTTTCTATATACTGAAAATTTCTTTCCTTGATACTTTTTCCTTTTGCTTTAAGATCTGTATAACCACTGGATAAAATCACATGTATATTGGGGTTGAGTGAGAGAAATTTTTCTGCAAGTTTGATCCCATCTTCTCCCGGAAGTACAACATCACTGAAAAAAATATCAAAATTACCCTTCTCATGTTTAAAAATTTTCAGTGCCTGGTCGGAATTTTTAGCAGAGAATACTGAATAACCGTTTTTAAGTAATATTTTTTCAACATATTTCAGAATAATTTCATCATCTTCAACCACTAATATCCTTTCTCCTTTTCCTTTGGAGATTTCCATAGTTTCCTCTGTTTTTTTTGATTTCTTTTTCATTTCTGAATATACCGGCAAGTAAATTTTAAATGCTGTCCCTTTATTCGGTTCACTATCTAATGTCAGCCATCCTTTATGTTGTTTTACAATACCGTGCACCACAGACAGGCCCAACCCGGATCCCTTACCAACATCTTTGGTAGTAAAAAAAGGCTCAAAAATATGATCAAGAGTATCCTGATCCATACCAATACCTGTATCAATAATAGAGAGATTAACATATTTACCAGGTGTAACATCAGATTTTTCTTTGTTATCATTTTCCTTCAATTCATAATTTTCTGTTTTAATAATTAATTCTCCTCCGTCCGGCATAGCATCCTGCGCATTAAGTGCAAGATTAAGTATAACTTGTTTGATGGTTCCTTGATCAATTAATGTAGGTAATAGATTTTTTTCAAGTTGAGGGATTATTTTAATATTTTCAGAAATTAAACGTGTAAGCATCTTAAGCGTATTTTGTATTAAGAAATTTAGATCAGTTTTTACCGGCTGCATAGGATGTTTACTGCTGAACTGAAGTAATTGTCTGGTAAGTTCAGCTCCGTATTTGGCATGTCTGTTGATGTCCAGCAAGGTATTATATAATTCATTTTCCTTAAGAGAGGAATCAGATATCTCCATGAGTGTTAATTCAGTACTAACCTGAATAGCAGTCATAATATTATTAAAATCATGGGCTACTCCACCGGTTAAGGTGCCAACAGCTTCCATTTTCTGTGAGTGACGAAGTCTATCTTCTAATTTTCTATGTTCAGAAATATCCCGGAATACCAGTACAACACCATTAATATTTCCTTCACTGTCTTTTATAGGTGCAGCACTGTCATCTACTGGTATTTCTTTTTTTTCTTTATTAATAAGTAATGAATTGCTTTTTAGTTTAGTGACTTTGCCTTCCTTAAGTACTTCATGTACAATATCTGGTAATATGGAATGTGATTTTTCATCAATTATATTAAATATTTTATGTGCTTCCTGGCCCAATGCTTCTTTATGTGTCCATCCGGTTAAAATTTCTGCAACTGAATTAGTAAAGGTAATCTTGCCTTTATTATCAGTGGTTATTACCGCATCTCCGATACTTTTCAGGGTTGTAGATAACCATTCTTGATTTTCTTTTAATTTTTTTTCAATGCTGTGCTTATACAGAGCAATTTCTATGGTTGTATGCAGTTCTCTTTCTTCCAGAGGTTTAAGTATATAACCAAACGGCTGGGTTATTTTTGCCCGTTCCAAGGTTTCTTTATCCGAATAAGCTGTTAGATATACTAAGGGTATGTCAAATTGATTTTGTAATTTTTCTGCAGCTTCAATACCATCCATTTTCCCTTCTAACATAATATCCATTATGATCAGATCTGGATTGATATTTTTCACCTCTTTCACCACTTCTTCACCGGAAGAAAATATAGCAGGAACTTCATAGCCAATTTTTCTCAGTCTTTCCTGAATTTCCATTGCTATGATATGTTCGTCTTCAACAACAATTATTTTTGGTTTTTTCATGATTTACTCTCTTTAATGTTATGCTGAAAAGGCAATTATAAATTTAGTACCGTTAGAATTTTTATGTTTTATAGTTCCTCTCAATTGTTTGGTCAAAGTATTAACCAGTCGGAGACCAAGGGAATCCGTCTTTTCTGGATTTAATCCCTCAGGAATACCGATTCCGTTGTCTTTGACAATTAAGTGAACATGATTGTGTTTATTGAAGGTCATTTCTATATTAATCGTACCTTTCATATTATCCGGGAATGCATGTTTCAGTGAGTTCGAAATCAATTCATTAATAATTAATCCACAGGGAATAGCTTTATCAATACTGAGTAGAACATGGTCAATTTTTTTATCTATTGTTATTTTATGCAATTCAGTATGATATGAATTTGATAAATGACTGATTAAACTGTTAATATAGTCAGTAAAATTGATATTAACAAGATTTTCTGATTGATATAATTTTTCATGAATCAGGGCCATTGAACGGATTCTATTTTGACTTTCATTAAATAATTCTATAGTCTGCTGTTCAGTGGCCTTGTTGGATTGAAGATATAAAAGACTGGAAATTACCTGCAAGTTATTTTTGACTCTATGATGTATTTCTTTAAGAAGCACTTCTTTTTCTTCAAGTGATTTTTTTATCTTTTTTTCTGCTTGCTTACGTTCAGAAAGTTCTATTTGTAGCTGTTGTGCCCTGTTCTTTAATTCATGGCTGGCTAATTGTATCGCGACTTCGTGTTCTTGGATTCTACTGAGCATTTCATTAAACTGTTCAGTAAGAAATCCCACTTCATCTTTGCTGAATTTTTTTGCCCTGATTGAATAATTTTTTTGTAATGAAACCTCTCGGGCTTTATTTGCCAAATGTAATATCGGCTCTGAGATAATTCGACGCATTCGAGCAGCCATTAAATAACTGATGAAAAATGTGAAAAAAAGAACTAATGTTACAACAATTACATAATTTTTTAATCGTGCATTAATTTTCTTTAAATTTGACTGGAGATACACTTTGCCGATTCTCTCATCCCTTATTACTATGGGACTATAGACAATCAGACGGTTTTGAACAAAATAACATCCTTTTTCTTTAGGTAATGCCGGAAGTGCTTCCACATTACTTCCGGAGCGTCTATATTTAGTAAAGACTTTATCATTCTTGTCATAAATACAGGCAAAATCAATATTTTCAACTGCCATTAACAATATTTCCAGAGTTTCCCTGGCATCATTTTCATTTTCGAAAATTAGTGCAGCTGTACTATTTCTTCCAATAATTTGAGCTAACATAGTAAGATTGTGTTTCATAGTATTGCGAAATGTTATCTGGTCATAAATTATTAAAGCTGTACAGGCAAGAAGAGTTGCTGCTGCACTAATTATAATAATAATCAAAGTTAATTTCTGTTTGATTAATATGTTTTTAACAATGCTCATAACAAATTAAGATTCCGGTTGCTGATTATTGATGATGTCTGCTTGTCTTAAAATTTTTGAACTGATCAGAATATCAGATTCTTTTACTGCCTGGAGATTAATTTGAAAACGAATTTTTTTCTCTTTTACTATGAAATTGATTATACCACCATTATGGGCAAAATTTTTTTTATCACTTACTGTCAGAATATTTTTCCCCTTTAATTTTTTGATAGCGTTTTTTCTTTTCTTATAATCTTCTATACCAATATACAGTATATGGCAGAATCCTACTGATTCTAAGTTTTTGTACCGCTTAATTTTGAAACTTCTATTTTTGATTTTTTTGCCCTCTACTGTTTTATCGATATCAATACCAAATGGATCTTCTCCCAGGATTCCAATAATAAATGGAGAATCAGAATGTAAAAAAGTCTGATCCGGCCAGTCAACAAATCTTGCAAAATTATAAAGATATCTTGCTTTAATCTGATATTCTGAAGGATATATAGTAAATCCCATTTGAGCCTGAAGACCGGGGGGTAATAAAAGGATCACAAATGTTAAATAAACTATTGATTTAGACATATAGAAATTCTTTCTACTTAAAGTATATCTATTAGGAAAATAATTCCCATTAATTATAGTAATACTTATTTTTTTTAATAAATGCAAATAATATACCAACAAATTTATTTATAATAAAAATTAAATTATAAATGAAATTAAGAGTTTTATAAAGAAAATTTGTTTATTACTTGACAAAAACGAATTTAAATTTTATATTGGAAATGATAATCATTTTCAAAAAGGGATAAAAATTGATCAACAATACTATTAAAAATCCATGGTGGTACAAATACCTCCACAATGCTGGATGCAGAATAACTACCCCACGAAAAATTGTTATTACTATACTCAGGGAAACAGAAGAACATTTAAGTGCTGAGGATATCTATCTTGCTGCAATAAAAATTAATCCTTCCATAGGATTGACTACTGTGTATCGTACATTATGTTTACTTGAACAGATTGGATTATTGCAAAAGTTTGAAGTTGGGGAAGGCAGAGCACGATATGAATTAATCAAAAACCCTCAGAAGAAAGAGCACCATCATCATCTCGTTTGTATGAAGTGTAAAACTATTATTGATTATACTGATTTTATGAATGAAGAAATAAGGCTCATGAAGAAAACTGAAGAAAAATTATCCCGAAAACATCATTTCACAATCATGCATCATACTATTCATTTTTATGGTCTGTGTGAAAAATGTCTGGAATTAATACAAAACAATACAAGGAAGTAAATATGAAGAAAATGACTTTAAATAGATTTACTGCAAAACTTCAACACAAAAATTTAGCTCTACGGTTTTATCCAGATCAAGTATTAAGGAAAAATTCATCTCTTGTTCATACATTTGATAAAGCATTACAAGATTTTGCATACAAGATGTTCAGTTTCATGCAGAAAAGTAAAGGGATTGGTCTTGCTGCACCCCAGGTGGGAATTTTATACAGGATTATTACTATTGATTCTGAAGGGATGGAAAAATTTCTGATTAATCCTGAAATTATTAATTCGTCTTCGGATAAAAATACTGAACAAGAAGGATGTCTAAGTCTTCCTGATCAATGGTATAATATTAATAGATTCCTTGAGTTGGAAGTTAAAGCAAGAAGCCCGGAAGGAAAGAAACTACATTTCAATGCACAGGGACTGAATGCACGGATAATTCAGCATGAAATTGATCATTTAAATGGCATTTTAATATGTGATAAAAATGTATAATGGTAAAAAATATGAAAGAAATTCAAGAATCTGATGATAAAGATTTTTTTGATAAAATCCAGGAATCGCTTGATCGGGAAATGGAGAAGTACTATTCCAGAAAAACAATTGAATATTTTAAGAATCCTCTGAATTTTGGGCGGTTAGAAGATGCAAACGGAGTTGCTGAGATGAAAGGCGGATGCGGGGATACAATGGAAATGTCTTTAAAAATCAAAAATGAAATAATCCAGGAAATAAAATTTTATACTGATGGTTGTGGTGTAACAGTGGCCTGCGGCAGTGCAGTTACTGAACTTGTTAAAGGGAAAACCCTTGCACATGCACTTAAAATTTCACCTGATGTTTTAATGAATGAACTGGACGGCATACCACGGGATAGTATTCATTGTGCTATTCTTACAGTCTCTACAATGCATAAAGCTATAGCTGATTATTTGTTGAAAACAGTATAGAAAAAAAGAGCAGCATGGCACGCATTAAACCATTTGAACACTATTTAAATAAATATGAAAATTGGTTTTATAAAAATGAATTTACCTATTTGTCAGAATTACTTGCTGTAAAGAAAATGCTTCACTTTGATACAATGGGGATAGAAATAGGGGTGGGGAGCGGACGATTTGCGGAACCGCTTGGTATTAAAATTGGGATTGAGCCTTCCCAAAAGATGATTCAATTAGCTGTTCAGAGAGGATTAGATGTAATCAAAGGAGTTGCAGAAGATCTCTCAATAAAGAAAGATCTGTTTGATTTTGCATTAATGGTTACAACTATTTGTTTTTTGGATGATGTTACAAAAGCCTTCAGAGAAGTATTCAGAATATTAAAACCATCAGGTTGCTTTATTGTGGGATTTGTAGATAAAGAAAGTACGGTGGGTAAACAATATCTGGCTCATAAAGATGAAAGTTTATTTTATCAGGAAGCAAAATTCTTTTCAGTAAATGAAGTGTCACAGTATTTGAAACAGACAGGATTTCATAATTTTAAATTTGTTCAGACCATTTACCAACCTCTTAATGAAATCAAACAAATTCAGGAGGTAAAAGATGGATATGGCCAAGGATCATTTGTTGTAATAAGGGGAGAGAAATGAACAAAATTCATCAACAGTTTTCCAATAGAAACTAATAAAACAAATAATCAAGAAGTTTACTTTTTATATCATTATTATGATAACAATTTTGATCATTTGATGATACTATTTTAAATTTTATAAAAAAATTCTTGACTTTTCATTTCCGATATTGTATATTATTGTGATTGTGAATATTTTCACAATCACAAACAAAAATTATAGATTTAATATTCAATGAAAAATACAATACCAAAAGAAACGATCAGTCGTTTATTCACCTACTTCAGATCTTTACTCTGTTTCTCCAAGCTAGGCAAGAAAAATGTTTCTTCGTATGAGATATCAAAATTATGTAATATCAACCCTGCAATAATTAGAAAAGATTTTTCCTATTTTGGTGATTTCGGAACCAAAGGTGTCGGATATGATGTTGATAATTTAATTGATGAAATTCGGGCAATACTTAAATTAGATCCGGCTGCAAAGGTGGCATTAGTAGGAGTAGGGAATATTGGCAAGGCATTAATGTCGTATCCCAGTTTTGAATCTGAGGGATTTAAAATTTATATGGCTTTTGATAATGACAAGAAAAAAATCGGTAAAAAAGTCCATGGTGTTACTGTTGAACATATAAAAAATTTAGAAGAGAGAATTAAAGCGGAAAAAATAAAAATTGGTATACTTACTGTTCCGGAATCAGAAGCACATAGGCTTGCAAAACGGATGGCAAAAGCAGGGGTTAAAGCTATTCTATCCTTTGCACCTTGTCAGATAGTTATGACTGAAAATATTGAAGTTACATGTATTGATCTGAGCACTGAACTTTCAAAATTAGCTTATTATTCTTATAAAAATTTGGAATAAATAATTAAAGAATATTGAAAGGAAATATGAATGTCAGATTCCAATGACACATTTAAGTTAAAAAATTTTATTTACCTTTTCTTATTATTATTAATTATATGGGTTATCCTTACCAATAGTTTTCAATTGCAGGAGTTTGGTCTCGGTATTTTAATCTCCTTGGTGTTATCAATATTTTTAAGTAAAAATTATACACAGCTTGGTCTACCGCCTTTTAGTTTTAAACGTTTAATATATCTTATTGCATATGTTTTTGTACTTTTCATAGAAATTGCCAAAGCCAATTTTGATGTTGCCTATCGGGTAATTCATCCTAAAATGCCTATACAACCAGGAGTTGTGATAATAAAAACATCTTTGAAGCAGGATATGGCAAAATTAATACTGGCAAATTCTATTACCTTGACTCCCGGTACATTTACGTTGGATATCAAAGGTGATGAACTTCTTATCCACTGGATAAATGTCCGATCAGAAGATATAGAAGAATCTACAAAAAATATTGGTGAACGATTTGAAAAATATCTAAAGGTGATATTCGCATGAATGAGACAATTTTATTAGTTTTTTTAGCTGTTATAGGATTGGGGTTTATTTTTAGTCTTCTACGTATGTTAATCGGTCCTACCGCTTCAGACAGAGCTGTTGCAGTAGATACAATTACCACGACGGTAGTTGCTTTACTTGTTCTTTTAGGTCTTGGATTCGATAGATATGTGTATCTGGATGTTTCATTGGTTTATTCTCTGCTGGCCTTTTTGAGTTTGGTTGCTCTGGGTAGATTTCTGGAAAGGGGGATATAAATGGAATTAATCGGTATGATTATAACAGGTGTTGGTGTGCTCTTTTTGATGCTTGGAAATTTTGGAGTACTAAGACTTCCGGATGTATATAATCGGATTCAGGCTGGAACAAAGTGTACTACTTTTGGGGCTTTTTTTACCATTATTGGAGTGGGGATAATGCAGCCTAATTGGTTCTGGAAATGTTTGCTTATTGCTGGGTTTGTACTGATTACCAATCCAATTTCAAGTCATGCAATTGCACGAGCTTCCAAGAAAATAGGTGTGAGTCTCTGTGAGAGAAGTGTAGTGGATAAATCGAAAGAGTTTGAGGAATACAGGGAGTAAATATGATAATAATAATTGGCTTATTAGTGCTTTTGATGTTTGTTGCGGCAATTGCTGCATTAATTTTTAAAGATCTGATAAGTGCAGTAATAGCTGCATGTATAGTGAGTTTAATAGCAGCAATACTTTTTTATTTTCTTCACGCACCGGATGTAGCTATGGCAGAAGCATCAATCGGAGCAGCACTGGTTACTACCGTATTTATTATCGCTATTAAGCGAACAAAGAGGTATGAAGAATGAGAAAATTCATTGGAATAATTTTATTGTTTATCATTGCCTGGGGAATATGTATAACACTCAAAGAAATTCCTTTTGGAAAGCAGACAACAAAGATTGGGAAATATTATATTGAGAAGGGTGAAGAGCAAACAGGAGCATCAAATATTGTTACTTCTGTTGTGGTGAATTATCGTGGTTTTGATACCCTGGGAGAGGTGACTGTACTGTTTCTGGCAGCTATCGGATTAGGGGCAGTTCTGGCAACTTTTCAAAGAAAAGAGAAAATAAAGGTTGAGCCATCAAGTCTGATACTTAACACAGGATGTCGTTTTCTGTTTCCGCTTATTCTGCTTTTTGGATCCTATATTTTTATTCATGGACATCTGACACCCGGAGGAGGATTTCAGGGGGGTGCCGTTATTGCTTCTGCCTTTGTGCTGGTATATCTGGGATGTCGGGGTAAAAGAATTAATGAAACTGGCAGTAAGATCGCGGAGTCTTTGGGTGGATTAACCTTTGTTATACTTGGATTAGTTGGCCTTGCAGTAGGGGGACAGTATTTCTTATTGAATTTTCTGCCCAAAGGTGAATTGAACACCTTATTCAGTGCAGGTATTATTCCCATAATTTACATTGCTATTGGATTTAAAGTGGGTGCGGAATTAAGTGGGATTATTGACCAGCTTATGGAGGAAAGCTGATGATTAATTTTTTACAGAATCATATTTTTTATATCGGTGCATTCGGCCTCATATTAATAGGCCTGTTTATTATGATTTCAAAACGAAACCTCATAAAAGTGATAATTGGATTAAGTATACTTGAAACCGGAGTTAATTTGTTTATAGTGTCTCTTGGGTACTTACATAAAGGAACTGCTCCCATTTTTTCTAAATCAGGATTGGATGTACAAAAAATGGTAGACCCGGTTCCTCAGGCTCTGGTGCTAACGGCTATTGTGATAGGACTGGCTGTTCTGGCTTTGGCACTTTCTCTGACTATACGGTTATATAATCATTTTGGAACCCTTAATTTACAGAAAATTAAAGAACAAAAATGGTAATTATCAAATATAACAAGTGGTAAATTAGGATAGAATAATATGAATGAATTAATTGATTTAAATCCAGTAGTTTTGATTGCAGTACCTTTAGGTCTTGCTTTTTTGGTGCCCTTAGTAGAGTTGATTTCAAAAAAAATAATCAAATGGATTCCGGTTTTAGGATTTCTATTTAATACAGTGATTGCTTTATCACTCTTGCCACGAGTACTGAAAGAGACCATTATAGTTAAAATCGGAGGATTCTCACCTCCTTTTTGTATTAACCTAGTAGTAGGTCCGGTTGGAATTTTATTTTCTGTTTTGATTTCTATCACAGGATTTTTGGTAGCCATCTATGCCTTGAAATATATCAAAGAAGGAGCAGAGCAGAAGTATCACATTCTTTACATGCTGCTTCTTACCGGAGCCACAGGCGTTGTACTTACCGGGGATATTTTTAATCTGTTTGTCTTTTTTGAAGTTCTCTGCATATCTTCTTATGCGTTGGTAGCATATCTCGGCTATAAGACAGGTATTGAATCTTCTATTAAATATTTAATTCAGGGATCTATAGGATCAAGTTTTCTTCTGATAGGGATTGGTTTGCTGTATGGCCAATTTGGCACACTCAATATGGCGGATATTGCCAGTCAGATTGAATCCGTACATTCAGTATCTGTATTCGTACCTATGATTTTAATGATTACAGGTTTGGGTATCGAAGCAGCTATATTTCCCTTAAATGCATGGCTTCCTGATGCTCATTCTTCTGCACCTTCATCAATCAGTGCTATTCTTTCAGGAATTGCAATAGAAGTAGGATTATATGCTGTTATCCGGGTCCTTTTTACGATATTTGGAGTTTCCAATTTTTTAATGTTTTTTCTCTTTTTAGGGGTAATAACTCTTTTAATCGGAGAGATGTGTGCATTCAGTCAGGAAAATATTAAAAGAATGCTGGCTTATTCCAGTATCGGACAAATTGGGCTTATTGTTTTTGCATTCTCCATTGCTTCTCCGTTTGGGGTAAGCGGTGGCCTGTTTCAGATGATAAATCATACCTTAAGCAAGGCTTTGTTATTTTTAGCTTCAGGTTTTATGATTTATAAAACAGGTTCTATGAAGATATCTTCTTTTGAGGGGATTGGTCGTAAAATGCCCCTTACCTGCCTTTTGTTTACTATTGGTACATTTTCTTTGATAGGATTACCTCCTTTTGTGGGATTTGCAAGTAAATTTATGATCATACGGGCGGCACTTGCTCAGGGAGAATTATTATATACGATATTGATCGGTATTGTGTTAATAGGTACCATCATAGAAGGAGCATATTTTTTCCGTATTATTCAAAGGATGTATTTTGCGCATAGTAATGATATTAACCAAAAAGAAGAATCTCCTGTTGCTGGATTAATTCCCATGTTTGTTTTTGCATCACTGATACTGTTTATTGGTCTGTATCCGGATTTCGTTTCAAAAATTTTAAATCCAGCTGCCGCAGAGCTTATGGATAAAATTGATTATATAAGGAGTGTATTAGGATGAGTTTGGAGTTATTACTTAGTATTGCTTTTGGTGGTGCATTTCTTACCTATTTTTTAGGTAAGATATCATCTAAACTCCGCAATGGTTTTGCAGTACTGAATGCATTAGCGTTAGTAGTAGTTACTGCTATGTTTTACGGACAGAATATTGAGAAGCCAATTCATATAAGCTTTCTCAATATCCCTTTAATCCTGAGAATGAATATGGTTTCCTGGTTTTTTGCCATTACAATCGTCGGCATAGGGCTGCTTTCAATTATCTATTCTCTGAAATATATAGAGAATGAAAAAAAGCTGGATTATTATTATTTCACTACTTTGTTCATTAATGCCAGTATGCTGGGAACGGTTCTGTGTGGTGATTTGGTGTCATTTTTTATATTCTGGGAGATGATGAGCTGGAGCACCTATCTCTTGATTAGTTACAAGGGTGGAGACAGGGCTCTTTTTGCCGGTATGAAATATATTATTATGTCCATCATTGGATCTATGGCTATGCTCTTGGGAATAATCAGTTTATATGTCAATTTTGGAACGCTGGAAATAACTGCCTTAGCTGCTCATATACAAGGTGCTTCTTTAAGTTATATTCTTTTCATTTTAATTATGTTTTCTATTGCTTTTATCATTATTAATGCTTTTTGGCCCTTTCACACTTGGCTGCCTGATGCACACGCAGAAGCTGTATCTCCTTTTTCATCAATATTATCTGCTGTGTTAGTGCGGAAAGGAATGTATGGATTATATCTATTTATGTATATGATACTTGGTCTGAATGTTTTAAATAAATTAACATTCTGGGGAATAAGTTTCAACGGAGTCTTTTGCTGGATTGGAGCCATTACCATTATTTTTGCAGCTCTGACGGCCTTATTGCAGAATGATTCAAAGAGAATTTTGGCTTGGAGCACGGTTGGTCAGGGTGGGTATATGATTTTAGGAGTAGCTTTTGCAACTTCCCTGGGTATGGCAGGTGGTACATTTCATATTCTAAATCATTGTATTTATATAGGATTGCTCTTCTTTGTAGCCGGGGCAATTGAATACCGGACCGGAGGAATAAGAGATTTAAATTCGTTAGGCGGTTTAATTAAAAAAATGCCGGTTACCTTCACAGGTGCTATTATTGGTATCAGTGGTTTGATCGGGTTACCTTTGACGAATGGATTTGTTTCCAAATGGTTAATTTATAAAACCTTAATACTGGGAGGGAATCCTTTGTTGGCATTTTTTGCTTTCCTGGGAACATGGGGAACCATTTTATATGGATATAAGTTCATTCATAACATATTTTTAGGTCAGCTTCCTGAGAAATTTAAAGATATTGAGGAAGTTCCTTTTTCCATGCAATTTCCCATAATACTGCTGTCTGTACTTGTTATTCTTTTTGGAGTTTTGCCTGGATTACCGTTAAAAATGATTAATTCTGTTGATGCCTATTTAGGTTTCGAATCATTACAGGTTACCCTAGGTGGAATTGTTTCTGAGACAGGAACATTGAGTACAGTAAACATTTTTGCAGCTCTTGTTTTTGCCTGTTTTATCATCGGATTAATTTTCAAAGTAAGCCGCAGATCAACAAAAGTTGATCAATATAACAGTTATGCTGCGGGTGCTGCTGTTCCCAAAGATAAATATCACTATACTGTTTCCTTTTATAACCCTCTGGACAGGATGATACGTCCTTATCTCAAGGATTTTGTGGATGCATTTTATATCAATTTTACTGAATTCATCAAAAATGTATGTAATACTATAAGGCGGATTTATACAGGATATATTGGTAATTATGTTATGTATATAGTTCTTTTTCTGGCATTATTGATTTTAGTACAATTAAAATGGAGTGTATTTTAATGAATATTATTGAGATCATACTCTCACCGGTTATTGCCTTACTTATGGGTTTATTTTTTCTGGGGTTAGCCAGAAAGATAATGGCAAGAATCCACTGGCGATATGGACCACCTATCTATCAGCCGATTATTGATATCATACGGTTATTCAGTCAGAAGGCAATGAGTCACGGATTCATTTTTGAGATGGGTATAATTCTTTCTCTGGCCGGATCATTTCTTGTAATTCTGTTTCTTCCTATTGGTATAATGTGTCCGTTAAGTACAGGAGGGGGATTACTTGTAATATTGTATGTTATGCTTTTGGGACCGTTGGGAATAGCCTTAAGCGGGGGGGAGGCTGCCAATCCCAATACCAGTATAGGAATTTCAAGAAAATTCATTTTAGCATTGTGTTATGAAGTTCCCCTTTTACTAATAATACTGGCGGTCATAACTCATTACAATACTATTTCTATTGTTGAAATAGTTAATAGACAAAGTATGAGCGGATGGTCTTTTGGTTCTTTACCTTTGTTATTATCAGGCATTGCTTATTTATTGATACTGCCAGCTATACTTGGAATCAGGCCATTTGAAGTTGTTGGTGCTGCTCAGGAAATATCATCTGGACCTTCAGTTGAATATGGGGGGAAATATTTAGCATTTAATACCATAGAACATGGGTTGAATGAATTTATCGGTATTGCTCTTTTTGTCAATTTGTTTTTGGGAGGTGGGGATCTTTTCGGGATTTTTGCTAGCTTTGTTGATACTGTATTGGAAAGTATTCTGGGAGTGATTGTATTTCTGGTAAAAATGATAATAGTTTTTGTTATCGGCCTTTTTATTAATGCTGTATATCCGCGGTTCAGAATAGAACAGGCAGTAAAGTATATATGGGTATGGCCTACATTACTGGCTTTTGTAGGACTCATTATTGTAATAATAGTACATTAATCAAATAGGATAGTAAATATGGATAGAAATCAGATTAAAAAATGGTTTAAATCTCCTGCAAAAATGGGACATAAATATTCTCTTCATGCTATTTATTTTTGTACCGGATGTGGAATTATAGAAATACCGCCTTCAATTACAGCCAGGTGGGATGCGGAACGATTTGGAGTAATTCCGGTAGCTACTCCGCGGCAAGCTAATTTATTTTTAATTACCGGCTATGTTTCCACTAAGACTCTGAAAGCAATAATTCGTACTTATGAACAAATGCCGGAACCAAAGTTTACAGTTGGATTTGGTTCATGTCCGATTAATGGTGGAATGTACTGGGATTCTTATAATACCATTAAAAAACTTGATAAATATATTCCCGTAGATGGATGGATTGCCGGATGTATGCCCAGACCCGAGGCTGTTTTTGTAGCTGTTACTCATCTCTGGACGTTGATAGATAAGGATATGGCAAACGGATATATAAAATATCGTGAAAAATATAAATATTATCGGGCAAATCAAGAGAAAGTTTTTGGAACACTTGACTGGCCACCATTATTTTCATAAGGATTAATTAAAATGAAAACCTTAAAGAAAAAAATTGAATCATCCTTTGATAATATAAATATTACTGTTACTGATAACAATATGGATATCAGTATTGATAAAAACGGAATTGTTACTCTTTTAAGTTTTCTGAAAAATATGGGATATGAACATTTAGCACTCATATCCTGTGTTGATTTACCAGACGAAAAACTATTAGAAATTGTCTATATCCTTTCAGCTTATATGGAGAATGACAAAAAGTTTACAGAAAAAGAGGCAAGGAATATTATAGTTAAAACCAGAATCCCTCGGGATAAAGCAAATTTTGTAACCGTTATCGACATATTTGAAAATGCAGAGCCCTATGAACGTGAACTCCATGAACTTTTTGGTATACATTTTCAAGGACATCCGAGATTAACACCGCTTTTCCTGGAGCTTGAATATAAGATTCCTCCTTTCAGGAAAGATTTTGATACCAGAAAATTTGTAAAGCAATTTTTTGAAAATATTCCTGCAGTTGAATAAAGAAAAGGTAGAACATGAGAGAACTTGAACTTTATTTTGGACCACAGCATTTGGGGATGGTGGGAAATTTCAGCATCACTTTAAAAGTCGAAGGTGATAGAATCAAAAAAGCTGATGCAAATCCAGGATATTTGCATCGCGGTTTTGAAAAACTCATGGAATACAGAACCTGGATGCAGAATTTTCCACTGGTTTGCAGAATAAATGTAGTTGAACCTGACCATATTGAATTGATTTATTCTATGGGGGTAGAGAAGTTAGCTGGGATTGATGTACCGTTACGGGGAAAATTTATTCGAAGTATTTATTGTGAACTTGCCCGGGTTGGATCACATTTATTTGGATTATGGGCATATTCAAATATGCTGGGTTTTGATACAGTTGCTCAATGGGCTATGTATCACAGAGATCTGGTATTAGATCTGTTTGAAGAGCTTACCGGTGCCCGGGTATATCATATATACATAAGACCAGGGGGAGTGCGACGTGATTTCCCTCAAGGATTTGAAGATAAAATTATCAGCACCTTGCATTCTATCGGTGGTAAAGTACCTGATTATAATGCTACATTTTTTGAAAATCGGTTGTTTGAAAAGAGAGCAAAGGGAGTAGGAACATTAACACGTGAAAATGCAGTAAAGTGGGGAGCAGTCGGACATGCTATGAGAGCCACAGGGATGAAGTATGATATACGAAAAATTGAACCTTATGCAGCTTATGACCAGGTAGAATGGGAAGTTCCAACCAGAAACGAGGGTGATGCCTATTCACGGCTCTTAGCGATCCGGGATGAAATGATCGAAAGTGTTCATATGATTTTCAAACTTATTGATAAAATGCCGAAAAAAGGTGCAGTGTATACTAAAACTCCCAATCCATTTCAATGGAAAATTCCGGCAGGTGAGGCTTATGTCAGATGTGAATCTTCCCGGGGAGAACTGGGGCTTTATATCGTCAGTGATGGCGGAGACAAACCTTATCGTGTTCATTTCAGAACTCCTTCATATTCTCATGGCCTTACTATTTTAGAAAAAGTACTGGAGGGTGAAAGCATTGCTGATGTGGGTAATATTATGATCAGTTTATATGTTGTTGCCCCGGAAATTGATCGATAAAAAAAATAGGAAAAAAAATGGCAGAAACAAGTTTTATTAATCCATTTAAAGCAATAAAATATTTATTTAAAAAACCAAAAACTCTGTGTTATCCCTTTGAGTTAAAAGAACCGGCTGTAAGGTACAGAGGATTCCATATTAATGATTGGGATAAGTGTACCGGATGCGGCAACTGTGCTGACATATGTCCTAATGAAGCTATAGAAATGGTGAAGATTGCTGAACTGGTATCAAAACCAGAAGAAGGATTAAAAGATGAACGTCCTGAACTGGATTACGGCAGATGCTGTTTTTGTGGTTTATGTGTTGATATCTGTCCCCCTGGTTCACTTTCCTTGACAAGAGATTATTTTCATATACATTTCAATACAGATACTTTCACCTTTATTCCCAGGGATGAGAAGGCAGATAAAGATAGTTTTGTATCTGATGATGAATATTCAGTGTTAAAAGCCAGTTTATCACACAGAAAAAAAGATTATCGAGGGTTTTCACCTGAAATTGAATATGCCCTTTTTGAGACGGATAGAGTGAGAATGCCGGAGATTTCTCCGAAAAAGAGAAAACTTTCATTTATTGAACAAGTAATAGGATACAAAAAAGAGGAGGCTATAAGCGAGGCAACGCGATGTCTTGGGTGTAAGCTTTGCGAACAGGCTTGTCCAGCTCATTTGCAAATATATGAATATATTCATGCTATTGCTGAAGATTTACCGGAAAAATCTTTAAGAAAAATATTTGAGGATAATCCCATTCCATCAATGTGCGGAAGAATCTGTATGAAACATTGCGAGGATGCCTGCTCTTTGAGTATCAGAGGAGATGCACTTGCGATACGTTGGCTTAAACGGTTTGTCGCAGATACTATTGATGATTATAAAAAAGCGCTTGAAATAACTCCTGGAAAATCAACAGGAAAGAAAATTGCTGTCATCGGAGCTGGTCCAAGCGGACTTTCTTTAGCTTATTTCCTGAGATTAAAAGGTCATGATGTTATTGTATTTGACGAGTTACCTGGAGGCGGAGGTACATTAAGAACGGGTCCTCCTACATACAGATTACCTCTGGATAGTATTGATAAGGATGTTAATTATATAAAATCTCTCGGTGTTACCTTCAAGTTTAATACTAAAGTTGGAAAGGATATAAAATTTGATAAACTTTTAAAAGATTACGATGCTGTTTTTCTGGGTATAGGTAATACAGTGAGTTTTTCTACCCGTGTAAAAAATGCAGAAAAGTGCTGTTTGGCACTTGAATATCTGGAAGATAACAAGATTGGAAAACAAAGAAAAGTAGGGAAAAAAGTTATTGTGATAGGTGGTGGGAATGTTGCAATGGATGTAGCCAGAGAGACAATACGGCTTCAGCATATGCAGCATCCAAAAGAGAAAGTAGTAACGAAAACAGTATCATTAGAAGATTGGCATGAACTTCCTGCTACGGAAGAAGAAATAGAAGAAGCAAAAGAAGAAGATATTCAATTCAATCCGGCCTGGGGACCCAAGGAGGTTGTCCTTGACAGTAATGGAAATATTAAAGGTCTTGAATGTAAAAAAGTAAAATCTGTATTTGATGGAAAGGGGAGATTCGCTCCTACCTTTTATGAAAATAAAACACAGTTTCTGGAAGGTGATATGGTGATTGAGGCTATTGGACAAAGACCTGATTTTTCATTTATGGGTAAACGTGCTGACAAATTACAATTTACAAAAAGAAAAAAGGTGAAGGTTGATAAAAATGGTATGACCTCTATTCCGAAAGTATTTGCCGGTGGAGATATAGTTAATATAAATCTGGATGCAGTTACAGCAATTGCAGATGCTAAAGTTGCAGCTGAAGGAATTACTAAATATTTATTAAAATAGCAATATAAATATTACTTATAAGTTAATAAATGCAGATACAAATTGTATCTGCATTTATTTATCTTCATTAAAATATAAACATTATTTTATTATAAATAATAATTTCTAATTTTTTTTTATTTTTTTTCCCCATCTTAACTCTATGAAATCTCAATAAATTATCTAGAAATATTGAAATATAATGTTCAAGTAAATTAAAAATTTTTCTTGACAATGACAATATCATTTTATATATTTAAGGACAAATTTAATATTATTATAAAGTAATAATTAATTTTAATTAATATTATAACAGTAAATGATCAAAATAAATATATCAAATCAAACTTGTTTTATATAAATAAGATATATTCACATGGCTGAAAAATATTATATTGGTAAAGCACATTGGGGATCGATTTTAAAGAGCTGGATGGAAACTCATTCAGTTCTGGCACCTCAGAAAACAAACGACAATAGTCTATATCTTGAAGCTGTTATCTCAGATAATCTATCTTCCATTGTATATGACCAGGCACGAACAGCAAATCCAATGAAAAGTTTTCTTTTACCCCCTCTTGATGAAGTAGTAGGGGATGAGATAAAACAGGAAAAGCCTTGGCTTTTTCTTGGTGTTAAGGCATGTGGATTGTCAGCGTTACCAATTTTAGATCAGGCATTTGGTGGTGACTTCGCTGATCCTCTTTATCAAAAAAGACGAAAGGACAGTGTTATTGTCAGTTCTGACTGCACTCAACCCTGGGAAACTTGTTTCTGTACTTTAGTTGGTGGACAACCATTCGCTAAAGAAGGTTTTGATTTGAATTTATCGAAGGTATGGGATGGATTTGTTATAGAGGTAGGCACCGAAAAAGGAAAAGAATTATTAAAAGGTCATGAAGAAGTTTTGAAAGAATTAGTGAAAGAAGAAGCTAATGCTCTTGAGAAACAGAGAAATGAAACTGTTAAAAAAGTACAAGATCAAAATAAAAAATATGAACTTTCAAAATCTCATAAAGAAGTCCTGTCAAACAGTTGGGATCAATTAGAGGTTTGGAAGGAACACAGTGAGACATGTGTTGAGTGTGGTGCGTGCAATCTTGCCTGTCCCACCTGTCATTGTTATTTTTTAGATGATGTGACAAGAGATAAATACGTTCGTTTGCGGGGATGGGATGCCTGTATGTTTACCGGTTATGCTGTTACAGCTGGCGGAGGTACTCCCCGTCCTTTACTCCATGAACGGTTTAGAAATCGATATATATGTAAATTTAAATATCTACATGATAATTTTGGTCAGTATGGATGTACGGGATGCGGAAGATGTATTGAGGGATGTCAGGGAGACATCGAAATGAGAGCATGCATCCGAGATCTGGATAAAAAGTAAAAAAGGTAAACAGGGTTTATGAATCAGCAAAAAAATCCATATAAACCAATAAAAGGAATTATAGAAAAAGTAATTCCTGAAACATCCGAAATCAAAACGTTTTTTGTAAAACCGGAATCGACCTTTTCTTTTCATTGTGGTCAATTTGCTGAATTAAGTATTCCTGGCGTGGGAGAAGGACCATTTGCTATGTCTTCGTCTGCTCAAGAACCCGATATGCTGGAATTCACTATACAAAATGTCGGATTCATGACTTCCAGACTTCATAATTTAGATAAAGGTGATGAAGTAGGAATTCGGGGACCGTACGGAAACGGATTTCCATTACAGGATTTTTATGACAAAGAAGTTCTTCTTCTTATTGGTGGAGTAGGCTTTCCTCCTGCGAGAGCTCTGCTCTACAGTCTGCTGCATGAGAAAAATAAATTCAAACGTATTATAATGTGTTACGGTGCCAGAACACCTGAAGACATTGTTTATAAATATCAGATTGACGATTTCAGGAAAAAAATTGATCTTCATTTAACGGTTGATAAAGCTGATGAATCATGGAAAGAAACTGAGGGTGTGGTTACTGTTCTCCTGGACAAAGTTAAAATCGACTTGAAAAATTCTGTAGCAGTAGTAATAGGTCCTCCAATTATGATGAAATTCGGAACGTTAAAATTACTTGAAGTAGGATATAAACCGCAAAATATTTATCTTTCCATGGAACGGAAAATGTATTGTGGAATCGGTCAGTGCCGTCACTGTTTGATTGATAGTCTTTTTATCTGTAAAGATGGTCCTGTTTTTACCTATAAACAACTTAAAGATTTTCCAGATATTTGGGAATAAATATGGCTAAAAGATTATACATAGATTTAGAAAAATGTCGGGAATGCGAATCCTGTGATGTTAAATGCAGTTATTTTTATCACCCTTTTAATAACGGAATTATCTATCTTCGGGAGATAGGCGAGTTTGCTACCACCTGCAGACAATGTGAAAAAGCTCCCTGTGTCACTTCATGTCCATGTGATGCTCTGGAAAAACAGGAAAATGGTATTGTAAAAAGATATAATATGAGATGTGTTTCCTGTAATACCTGTAGTTATGCATGTCCATTTGGTACTATTCTTCCGGAATTAATTCCATATGCAACCTCCAGATGTGATTATTGCATTAAACGTTTAAATGAAGATGAAGAACCTTTATGTATTCAGGGATGTGATAAGGATGCTGTAAGATATGGTGATTTTGAACCTGATGAGACAAACTTTGAGTTTTTAGTTAATGATAATTTAATTGTTCGTTCTATACCATGGAAAAAGGAAGAATATATTTAATATGAATCCGATATTATTTTATATAATATGTTTTCTTTGTACCGCGATCATTGGTATGCTGGCCAGCTGGATCGACAGAAAAGTTACTGCTCGAGTACAGTGGAGAGTAGGACCACCCATTTTACAGCCTTTTTATGATATTGTAAAACTGATGGGTAAGGAGACAGTTGTTCCTGCTGGTTCGTCCAGGATTACATTTTTAACTGCACCTTTATTTGGGTTGCTCTCTGTGGGATTAGTATCAACTCTGATCTGGGGTTCTATGATATGGAGAAATGGTGGTTTTCAGGGAGATTTGATTGTGGTTTTATATTTTCTTCTGATACCATCCACCGCATTAATTATTGGCGGATTTGCTTCCCGTAATCCTATTGCCTCTCTGGGGGCAAGCAGAGAAATGAAGTTAATGATGGCTGATGAACTTCCGTTTTTATTAGCAATAGCTGTACCGATAATTCATACAAAAGGACAGATTAAGTTAACTGAATTATTGAATTATCAGGAAACATATGGAATGATTTTTACCAGTATATCGGGTATCCTGGCACTTATTGTCGCAATAATGTGTATGCAGGCAAAATTAACGCTTGTTCCTTTTGATATACCAGAAGCTGAAACAGAACTGATGGGAGGCCCGGAAGTTGAATACTCAGGACCTGCTCTTGCTGCTATCAAACTTACAAGGATGATGATGCTTTTTACTTTACCTATGTTACTGGTTCTCTTATTTATGGGTGGAGTTAAGTTTGCAGGAATATCAATTCTGTGGTCAATATTAAAATTTGTTGTTCTGTTAGTATTAATAATTTTAATTCGCAACACTAATCCCAGAGTTCGTATTGATCAGGCGTTAAGATTTTTTTGGTATCCGATGACATTTTTAGCTGTAATAGCGGTTGTTTTAGCATTGATAGGATATTAATATGGGATTAAAATTAAAATCTTTAACAAAATCACCGTGGGTTTATCATCTTTCAACCGGAAGCTGTAATAATTGTGATATTGAAATTCTTGACTGTCTTACCCCGCGTTTTGATCTTGAACGTTTTGGGATTGTTTTAGTTGGCAGTCCTCGACATGCAGATGCTCTTTTAGTAACCGGGAATATGACCATGAAATCAATGGAAAGAGCAAAAGAAGTATATAATCAAATGCCAAAACCGGGAGTTGTTATTGCAATTGGCACCTGTGCTTTGGGACACGGCGTTTTTGATGGAAGTTATGTAATGCCCAATACAGTGGATGAGGTTTTGCCAGTTGATATTTATATTCCGGGCTGTCCTCCCAAACCGGAAGGCATTATTGCCGGAGTGGCAAAACTGTTAACAATGCTCAGACAAAAAGCTTGATATTATGAGGTTTGCATGACCTGGGAAGAAATTAAAAAAGAAATAAAAGACAAGTACGATAAGAAAATTATTAAATGGTTTGAACATAATGATAATAGAATTTATGTTGATATCAATCCTGAAGATCTTGTAGAATTTGCAGAGTATTTATTCAAAGAACTCAAATCACGATTTATCATTGCTTCAGGAGTTGATACCCCCAGAGGCGGGATTGAAATATTATATCATTTTGATTTTTTTCAGCTTCCACAGGTTTTTTCATTAAGAGTATTTTTAAAAAAACCTGAGATAGAGGTTGGATCTCTGTCTCCAATTATAACTGGAGCAAAATGGATAGAAAGGGAGATTCACGAATTGTTAGGAGTTAACTTTAAAAATCATCCTGATTACAAAAAACATTTAATTCTACCGGAAGACTGGCCGGAAGGGAAATATCCCTTAAGGAGGGATCAATGAGTGAAATAATTCCCATAGGTCCCTATCATCCTTTACAGGAAGAACCGGAATTCTTCAGACTGCATGTTGATGGTGAAAGAGTCACTCAGCTGGATATTGAGATCGGCTATAATCACAGAGGAATTGAGAAATTAGCTGAATCAAAATCTTGGGATCAAGTAGTATTTTTAGTTGAAAGAATATGCGGTATATGTTCTACAAGCCATCCTGCAGCATCTATAAATTGTATGGAAGATTTAGGCGCAATTGAAGCACCGGAACGGGCTCAGTATATCAGAACCATAATCTGTGAGCTGGAAAGAATTCATTCCCATCTTTTATGGCTTGGATTAGCAGGACATTTTATCGGCTATAATACTGTGTGGATGTGGGCTTGGAAATACAGAGAAATTGTCTGTGATGTATTAGAAAAAATTTCAGGAAATCGGCAAAGTTATTCTATGTTCAAAGCCGGTGGAGTAAGACGAGATATTCTTGAAGATGATATCCCCTGGATTAGAAAGAAAATGGACGAATTAAAGCCCAGTCTGGATATGTTTTTAGGAGCTGTCAGTGATGATCCGGTTATACATGCCCGTACCAAAGGAGTGGGAATACTGACAAAGCAGCAGGCAATTGATTACTGTGTTGTCGGACCGACAGCGAGACCGTCAGGAATTGAGATAGATGTTAGAAAGGATGATCCTTATTTTGCTTATGACTGGGTAGATTGGGATATGATTGTCATGGAAGAGGGTGATGTTTTTGCAAAGACTGCCTGCAGAATACTTGAGATGAAAGAGTCTGTCAAGATAATTGAACAATGTCTTGATAAAATGCAACCAGGTATCATTGATTTAGAAATAAAAGAACTTCCAGCTGGAGAAGGAATTGGAAGGGCTGAAGCTCCAAGAGGTGAGGTGTATCACTATTGTCTGAGTGATGGTTCGAATTTTCCCTCCCGATATAAAGTCAGAGCACCCAGTTATACAAATATTTTATCTAATGAAGTTGCCTGCATTGGTCAGACAGTTGCTGATGCAGCTCTTGTTCTTGCTGCAGTTGACCCCTGTTACTGTTGTACAGAAAGGGTAGTAGTGGTTGATGACAATACAAATACTGAAAAAATAATCAGCGGGAATGATTTAATAAAATTGTCCCATGAAAAAACTAAAAAGTTAAGAAAAGAATTGGGTATATAATGAATACACTTCTATTTCCCATATTCGTACCAATTATTGTTGGATTAGTCATTTACTTTATTCCTGGTAAAGTAAAATTTATCAGACAACTGCTTACTTTACTAACATCAACATTTGTTTTAGCAGCTTCTATCTGGTTTTTTATTAATACTCCTTCTCAAATGATTATTAACAATACACTTGTTCTGAATCTTGACAGTTTAAGCAAGTTTATATTTCTTGCTATCGGTGTTTTTAGTTTTCTGGTCGCTATTTATTCATTACGGTATATGCAGGATAAACCAAAGCTCAGTCTCTATTACGGCTCTTTTCTGTGGACAGTGGGTGCTTCCTGTGGGGTTGCTTTCTCCAATCATTTAATACTTCTTCTGATTTTTTGGGGTTTTCTGGGAATTACACTTTATTTTCTGGTATTAACAGGTAATGATAATGCTGATTATGCCGCGAAAAAGAGTCTGACAATAATCGGCGGATGTGATGCGTTGATGCTGTTGGGAATTGCTTTTATTTATGCTCTGCAACCTGTTTTTGAAATAGATAAATTAAGTTTGCCTTTTCAGAGTACTTTATCATATATAGCATTTTTTACTCTTTTATCAGGAGTATTTTCAAAAGCAGGAGCAATGCCTTTCCATACTTGGCTGCCGGATGTTGCAGAAAGTGCACCAATGTCTGTCACTGCTTTTATTCCTGCTGCACTTGATAAGTTATTAGGGATTTATTTACTTGCCAGAATCTGTATTGATATTTTTGTCATGACAGGCACAATGAATCTTATACTATTAATATTAGGTGCATTTACTATTATTGCTGCTGTCATGATGGCGCTGATCCAGCATGATATGAGAAAATTGCTTGCATATCATGCTATCTCCCAGGTGGGGTATATGGTTATCGGGATCGGAACCGGAAATCCTGTAGGCATTGCCGGTGGATTATTTCATATGATTAATCATGCTATTTATAAGAGTGGATTATTTCTTGCCGGAGGAGCAGTACAGCATCAGACAGGAACAACAGATTTAAATAAATTAGGCGGGCTGGGGAAATTGATGCCCTTTACCTTTATTTCTTTTCTTATATGTTCTCTGGCAATTTCCGGGATTCCACCTATTAATGGTTTTGCTTCAAAGTGGATGATCTATCAGGGATTAATTAAACTGGGGACTGCTGGTGATAATTTATGGATTATATGGCTTATCGCAGCTACATTTGGTAGTGCATTAACACTGGCAAGCTTTATGAAACTTATTCATACTATATTTCTCGGAATTCCATCTAAAGAAATATCTGCAAAGAATCCTTCTGAAGGTAGTTTCAGTTTAGTATTTCCACCCGGTGCTTTAGCCTTAATATGTATAGTTTTTGGTATTTTCCCCATGACAATACCAATTAAGCATTTGATTCAACCGGTTATTTCAGGAATTAGCTATATTGGATTATGGCCTTCAGGTCTTGCGACGATCTTAATACTGGTTGGTCTTGTTATAGGAACAATAATATATTTTTATGGAAGAGTTTTCAGTAATATTCGTGAACAGGAACATTTTATTGGCGGAGAGAAACTGGAAGTCGACGAACGGATTACTGGCACAGGTTTTTATAATACAATTAAAGAATTCAGTATATTGCAGAAAATATATAAACAAGCAGAGGCAAAAATTTACGATATTTATGATCAGCTAATAAGATTATCTGATTTAATTGCTGAAACATTCAGAAAGGTTCACACCGGGGTTTTGACATTGTATTATTCCTGGGTAGTTATGGCATTAATAATTTTATTAATTATATTGATGGGAAGGTAACGTATGACAACCCTCATCATATTAACAATTTTAATGATTTTTGGAGCTATTGTAGCACTTGAAAGTAAAGATATACTGTCAGGTATAATCTCTCTTGGAATTATAGGATTTGCATTAACTATTAATTTTTTACTGTTAAAGGCTCCTGATCTGGCTATTGTACAGATTATCATTGAGACGTTAACCTTGATAATCTTAATTGCTGCTGTTCTTAAAACCACTCGAGAAGAAACTGTGGAGAAATTTGGAACGCAAAAAGTATTATTGTGGGCTATCGGAATAATTTTCATTATTGTTTTTGTTTATTCATCAGTAAGAATATTTAATCATCTACCTGAATTTGGAGAGCAGTCTTTAAGAATGGCAAAGGTATATATAGATCAGGGATTAACGTTAACAGGTGCTGGTAATTTAGTTGCAGCAGTGATTCTTGATTTCAGAGGGTATGATACACTTGGTGAGGCAACAGTATTGTTCACTTCAGTTGTAGGTGTTATGGCTGTACTCAGAAAAGTAGGGAGGAAGAGATCATGAGAGGTATGACATTAATTGTTAAACAGATAACAAATTTAATGGTCCCTTCAATCCTTTTATTGGGAATTTATGTTGTACTGCACGGACATCTGACTCCTGGTGGTGGGTTTGCTGGAGGTGTGCTCATTGCAGGATGTTTCACACTTTTAATTCTTGCTTATGGTTCTGAAAATATTAAGAGTGAAGCAAAAAAAATGCAGGCCTCATTAACTGAAAGTATTGGAATTTTTCTTTTTTGGTTTATTACTATTATCGGATTGTTAAATGGTACGTATTTCTTTTATAATATTATTGCAAAAACAAATCCTGGAGAACCCTTTAAACTTTTTAGCGCTGGAATAATTCCTTTATGTAATATTGCCATAGGAATTGAGGTGGGGGCTGCTTTATTTTCTATATTTATAACGCTGGCCATTCTAAAAGTCGGGGAGAGATTATGATTGTTTTTATACTGGCAATAATATTATTTTCAATAGGATTATATGGCATTCTGGTTAAAAGAAATCTTATTAAAATGATTATAGGATTAGTTATAATGGAGTATGCCATTAATCTTATGCTTGCACTGGTTGGTTTCAGAAAAGGCGGAATAGCCCCAATAATTACTCCGGAGATATCCGAAACAGCAACGTTTGTTGATCCTCTGCCTCAGGCTATTGTATTGACAGCTATTGTAATTGGTTTGGGGACAACAGCCTTATTAGTTTCATTTGCTGTCAGAATTCATGAAAAATATGATACATTTGATGTAAGAAAAATCAGGAAATTACGAGGATGAATTTACTACCTCTATTTGTCGTTGTTCCATTAGGGACAGCATTTTTAACACTCATCATTTCAAAATTGTGGAACCGGTCTGCAGACTGGCTCGCAAATATAGCCACAATATTTTTAATGGCATTTGCACTCTATTATTTGCGATTTGCAGGCCAGACTATTACCTATTTTGCTGGAGGTTGGGAACCAGTAGAAGGGATACCCTTTGGTATTGCCATGGTAGTTGATAGTTTAACTATAATCATGCTGCTCATTGTTAATATCGTTGGTTTTGGTGTGAATATTTATTCTATAAATTATATGTCGCATTATACGGACAAACCAAAATATTATACTTTATTTTTATTAATGATGGCAGGTTTAAACGGGGTTGTTATTTCAGGAGACTTGTTCAATCTTTTTGTTTTTCTTGAAATCACTGCAATTGCCTCCTATGCATTGGTTGCTTTTGGCATAGGATCAGAAGAATTAGAAGCCTCTTTTAAATATCAGATACTGGGCGGTACAGCTTCAGCATTAATTTTACTGGGTCTGGCTTTATTTTATTTTATGACCGGTACATTGAATTTTGCTGATGCTTCTCAATTAATCAATCAGATTGGAACAAATCCGGCTCTTATTTTTATCAGTATTCTTTTTCTGGTGGGATTTGGTCTTAAAGCTGCTTTAATGCCATTTCATTCCTGGCTACCTGATGCTCACCCTTCAGCTCCTGCTCCGATTTCTGCTATGCTGTCCGGAGTGGTAATAAAAGTTCTGGGTGTTTACACCTTAGTCAGAATTTTTATTAATGTTTTTGGTTTTAATAATGTACCTTTTATACCAACGATATTTATTACACTTGGTATCTTATCAATGGTGGTTAGTGCTTATCTAGCTTTAGGTCAGAATGATTATAAAAGACTATTAGCATATTCATCTATCAGTCAGATCGGTTATGTTATGTTTGCTTTTGGTCTGGGAACTCCTTTAGGATTTTTAGGAGGAATATTTCATTTACTGAATCATGCAGCATCTAAGTCATTATTATTTCTCAATTCTGGTGCTATCGTATATGCAACTGATAATAGAGATATGACTAAAATGGGTGGATTATCTAAGAAGATGCCTATAACTTCATATACTTCCTTAATTGGTTCTTTATCTATAAGTGGTATACCTCCACTTGGTGGTTTCTGGAGTAAATTAGTAATAATAATTGCTGCAGTTCAGGCACAGCATTACATTCTTTCTGGGGTTGCTATATTGATCAGTATAGTTACATTAGTGTATTATCTGAAATCACAAAGATTAGCTTTTGGGGGTGCATTAAATGATATTTACAAGAATATAAAAGAAGCTCCTTTTGCAATGAGTTTTATTTGTATTCTTTTGGCATTATTAAGTATAGGAATGGGATTACTGTTACTTCCCAGTTTAAGATCCTTATTACTTAATCCTGCTGTTGATGTATTAAAAAATGGTATAGATTATGGAAAAAATGTTTTAGGAGGATGAAGTGAAACGAATCATATTAATAATCTTCTCCTTCATTGTTTGGTTATTATTAACCTGGACGCTTGATTGGCAAAATCTATTAGTAGGTTTGGTAGTTTCCATTGCTATTGGTTTTGTATTTGGAAATCTATTTGTAAGCGATTCAAAGAAGGTGCTACAATTAAATAGGTGGTTCTGGTTTTTTGTCTACATTCCTGTTTTTGTTTGGGAGATGGCGAAAGCTAATTTTGATGTTGCTTTTCGTGTTATTATTAGTATATTTCGTCCCAGAAACATGCCCATAGCTCCGGGAATTGTCAAGGTAAAGACCAAGTTGAAATCAGAGATGGGGAAAGCTTTTCTTGCAAATTCTATAACCTTAACACCGGGTACATTTACTATAGACATAAAGGATGCAATTCTTTATATACATTGCATTAATGTTAAACACAAAGATGTTGAAGAAGCTACTCAGGATATTGTAGGAAGATTTGAAAAATTTTTAGTAAAAATTTTTGATTGAGAGGATAATGGATATTTTAATTGAAATACTACAATATTGTTTTTATATATTAATTGGTTGTTGTTTTGCTTGTTTAATTAGGCCTGGCGAGGTAAATCTATCCCAGACAGAATGGTAGCCATTGACATTATGGGTACTCTTGCTGTTGGAATTACAGCAATTCTTGCATTAATGTCTGATCGTGCATTTTTACTGGATGTTGCTTTAGCATGGATATTCTTAAGTTTTCTTGGGACCTTAGCTTTGGCAAAATATTTAGCACATAAAACATTGGATGAATAATCATATGATGAGCTGGAATGAAATAATAGGTATTTTTGTTATTTGTATTGGAGTATTATTTGATGTTTTTGGATGTTTAGGCCTTTTAAGGTTGCCTGATGTTTACAATAGACTTCAAGCAGGTACTAAATGTATTACTTTTGGAACATGTGGAATACTTTTTGGTATTTTTATTACAGCCGGTTTTTCTGGGATGGGGATAAAAGCCCTACTTGGAATACCTTTTGTTTTACTTACATCTCCAGTTGGAGCTCATGCATTAGCAAGAGGAGCTCATATATTTGGAGTTGAGTTATGGAAAGACAGTGTAGTCGATCAATATAAAAAAGATCGTGGAGATAAACCGAGATTATAGTTTGGTAATATAATATGAAATATCCAAAACTGAGAGAATTAAAAGAAGCATTAAGATCATTATTTAGTAAACCATATACAACAAAGTTTCCTGCAGTGGAAATTGAACCTGTAGATGGGTTTAGAGGAAAACCTCAATATTTTGAGGAATATTGTATCGGATGTGGAGCGTGTGCTGAAGTTTGTCCTGCATATGCAATTAAAGTAATAGATCCTGAGGAACCGGTTGATGTAAGTAAGGGGACACCAGTACGTAAGGTCGAATGCAGATATGATATGTGCAATTTTTGCGGTAATTGTGAAGCGCATTGTATAACTGAGAAAGGAATTCAGCTTACTAAAGAATATGATCTAGCATTATTTGATCGTAATTTAGCTGAAGAATCTATTGAACATGAGTTAATTATCTGTGATATTTGTCATTCTATTATTACAACCAGAAATCATCTCGCCTGGTTAGTCAGAAAACTGGGAACTCTTGCTTATGGAAATCCTAATCTTCTTATCATTAGTCAACAGGAACTTATTCCTGTTGAGACTGGTGAAAAAAGTGATGAGTTAAGAAGACCGGATATGATGAAGTTATTATGTCCTAAATGCAGGCATAAAATAGATTTAAAAGATATTTGGGATTAAAATAACACTTTTCCCTTACTAAAAGTCTACTAATTTTATTTTTTTATAAATACTATTCTTCATAGATATAATTTTTATTTATAACAATCTATATTAAATAAAATATACAGTAATAATATTTTTTTTAATAAAAATATAATATTTAAGGTATATTTTATTGACAATAAACATTATAATTGTTAAATTAAAAATAAAAAAAGATTTATACTTATAAATAATATTCTATGAACAATAAGATAAAAAATACTTATAAAGATTTTCCCTTATTAAAATTAAAAATCGCTTCAGGTAAGTTTTTTATTGATTTCAAGATTAATGGAAAATTTTCAATTGCTGATCAAAATAGAAATATTATTGAGAAGGATATTTTAACAGATCTTACATGGCATTTAAAAATTGAGAATTTTAGAAATGAAAGAAATTCTTATTCATTTTTAGTAAGTTTATATAAAAACAAAAACACTGCAATGAAATTAATAGACAAGCTAAGAAAAAAGAATTTTAATGCTAACTTACAGAAAATTGGGGAAATTGTCAATATTAATAATAATAAAATTGATAATACCTTTTACAGGGTATTAGTTGGAGAATATAATAGTTTAGATGATGCTCTTAATTCAAAATATTATAGAATGCTGGAATATAAACCAACTGTTATTGAGGAGAGGATTCGAAGATCTAAAGCACATTTTGAATTATGTGATGAAAAAATTAACAGAGTTTTCAAGATAAACAATTCCTTAAACATCTATACCAGTAATGCTGACACAAGTATTTTAATTTATAATATATTAAATGATAATGATACTATTAATAATAATCATTTAAAATTATATGGTAATATAAAATTTAAAAGCGGACAAAATAAACTAATTGAACTTATTAAAGAAGTTTCTTTAGAAAGCTATGTACAAAATATTGTTTATCATGAACTAGGAAATGATTTTCATCTGGATACATTAAAAAGTCAGGCAGTGATTACGAGGAGTAATATTTTATTTAATTTGAGTGTATTAAATGATTGCGATTATCATTTTTCAGATAAAAATTATATAAAATATATAAAAAACCCTAAAGATGCTACTAATAAAATTATCCAGGCTGTTGAGGAAACCAAAGGTGAAATTCTGCTCAATAAGGGTAATTTATATAACATACCATATTGTAAGTCATGTGGAGGATTCTTAAATGATGATTATGTTATTTGTCAGGATATTTCACCCGATTATCTGAAAAAAGGACTGGACACGGATAAAGATTCTGTTAAAGAGAAATTTTTTTTAAAAAGCGAAAAAAAATTAAATAAATGGATTACTCAAAATCCAGATGTTCTTTGTAATCCTGAACGTTTTGGCTCAGAAAGGCCACTTGTCAAATACAATAATTTTTTTAGATGGTCTATATCTTTTACCAAAAATGAATTAGAAGATATAGTTAATAATGATTTTAATACCTATGATATTGGCATACTATTTGATATAATACCAATGAAAAGAAATAGATCCGGTAGAATAACAGAAATAGAAGTTTTAGGAAGTCGGCATAATCTGAAATTAGGTAAAAACAGTGATATATGCGGTATGCTTTTTAGTAATAAAATACCAAGCAATTGTTTTATTATTAAAAAAGAGATTGGTAAAAACGGGATTATCTCGAAATACATTTTTCATGGTGCAGGGCAAGGGAATGGAATGGGCTTATGCCAAGCCGGAGCAGAAGTTTTAGCTTATAACGATAATGATTATAAACAGATTTTGGAACAATATTTTAATAATATGCTTATAAATAGAATATATTAACATTGTAAGGGAGCAAAATATATAATGATCGATGAATTACAGGAAAAACTTGATAGTACTACAAAGAGAATCTCAAAACTCTGGAGGCATCTTTGACGGTGATAATAAAAAGAAAAAAATATCTGAACTGCAAGAAATAACAACAGAACCAGATTTTTGGGATGATAATATAAAAGCTCAATCAATTCTGAAAGAATTAAATGATTTAAAGCAATGGATTAATGAATGGGAAGAGTTAAATACAAAAAATAACGACCTGCTGGTTTTATTTGATTTAGCCAAGGAAGAAAATGATGAAAAAACTTTACAGGAAATATCAGATGATATTGAAATTCTGAGATCAAAAATAGTTAATCTTGAATTACAACAGATGTTAAATGGAGAAGATGATAATAAGAATGCAATATTAACCATACATCCAGGTGCGGGCGGAACAGAATCTCAAGATTGGGCTGAAATGTTGTTTCGTATGTATACTCGTTATGCTCAAAGAAAAGGTTTTACTACTAATGTTTTAAATGTTTCTGCTGGTGATGAGGCAGGAATAAAAAGTGCAATAATGGAAATCAAGGGCAGTTCATCGTATGGTTACTTAAAAGCAGAAGCAGGTGTACATCGATTGGTACGCATTTCTCCTTTTGATTCCAATCAAAGACGTCATACATCATTTGCCTCTGTTTTTGTGTATCCGGAAGTAGATGATGATATAGAAGTAGAGATCAATCCTTCTGATCTGCGTATAGATACTTACCGAGCCTCAGGTGCAGGAGGCCAACATGTGAATAAAACCAGTTCAGCTGTAAGGATTACACATTTACCTACTGGTATTGTTGTCCAATGCCAGAATGAAAGATCACAACATAAGAATAAAGCTAATGCAATGAAGGTTTTAAATGCACGCTTATATCAGCTGAAAAAGGAAGAAGAACAACAGAAGATACAGGATATTGAAGATAAAAAGAAAGAAATTGCCTGGGGCAATCAAATTAGATCTTATGTGTTTCATCCTTATAATAAGGTTAAAGATCACAGAACTGAGGTAGAAACCTCAAATACTCAGGATGTCATGGATGGAGACATTGATGAATTTGTTAAAGCCTATCTTTTAAAATTCAGTAATTAATAATGGAGGTTATGTATTGAGTGTATTAGATGAATTAAGAGAACAAAGATTGGAAAAACTTAAGGAATTAAGGAAGAATGGAATAAATCCATTTCCTTATACATTTGTTCAGAAAAATTTTGCTGAAGATATTATTAAAGCATATAGCGAAGAATCTAAAGGAGTAAAAGTATCGGTTGCCGGAAGATTATTATCTATAAGAAAGATGGGTAAAGCCAGTTTTTGCCATTTAAGAGATAAAACTGGTAAAATTCAATTTTATATACGAAAAGATAAAATTAGCGAAAAAAATTATAAAGTATTTAAATTACTGGATATAGGTGATATCATTGGTGTTGAAGGTGAAGTGTTTCAAACCAGAACCGGAGAAATAACTATTTTAGTGAGTAAGCTGATCCTTCTTTCTAAAATTATTCGTCCTCTTCCAATTGTAAAAGAAAAAGAAGAAGGTGAAGAAAAAATTTTATATGATCAATTTGCTGATAAGGAGATGAGGTACAGACGGCGCTATGTAGATCTTTTGGTCAATCAGGATGTGAAAGATGTATTTATTAATCGATCTAAAATTATATCAAATATGCGCACATTTCTTGAACAAAAAGGTTTTCTGGAAGTAGAAACACCGGTTTTACAACCTCTTTATGGTGGTGCTTATGCCAGACCTTTTATTACTCATCATAATACTCTTGATATGGATTTGTATCTGCGAATTGCAGATGAATTATATTTAAAACGTTTAATTGTAGGCGGATTTGATGGAGTTTTTGAGATAGCTAAAGATTTTCGTAATGAAGGAATGGATTCAGAACATAATCCGGAATTTACAATGATGGAATTATATGTTGCTTATCAGGATTATTATTATATGATAGATTTAGTCGAAGAAATGATTAAGTTTATCTGTAATAAAGTTTTTGGAAAGACTGAAATAACCTATAATAATATATCTTTGAATTTTAATGAAAAATGGGGAAAAATTTCTTTTTTTGAGGCTATTAAGAAATATACTGGATATGATCTTTTTGACAAAGATGAAAATGAGATAGCTGAAGCAGCCCAAAAATTAAATATTGATATTAAAGATCTTGCAGGCAAAGCAAAACTTTTGGATGCTATATTTGGAGAATTTGTTGAGCCAGAATTAATACAACCAACATTTATATTAGATTATCCTGTTGAACTATCACCCCTTGCAAAAAAACATCGAGATATCAAAGGGTTAACGGAAAGATTTGAAGGATATGTAGCAGGAAAAGAATTATGTAATTCTTTTAGTGAATTAAATGATCCCATTGATCAAAGGGAACGATTTACTGATCAGGCTAAAATGAGAGCACAAGGAGATGAAGAAGCCATGGTAATTGATGAAGATTTTTTATGTTCCATGGAGTATGCTATGCCACCTACTGCAGGTTTGGGTGTGGGTATTGACAGGTTAGTGATGTTGTTGACAAACTCACAATCCATACGTGATGTTATATTATTCCCTCAAATGCGAACAAAAGAGGAATAAATTTTTCGGATAGCCTATGAATTATGAATTTTTTATAGCAAAAAGATATTTAAGTGCTAGACAGAAAACCCGGTTTATTAATATAATTTCTTATATTTCTATATTCGGAGTTGCTATTGGAGTAGCAGCGTTAATTATTACACTTTCTGTTATGAATGGATTCGAATCGGAAGTCCGGTCAAGGATCATTGGTTTTGATACTCATCTTAGAGTGCGTAAATTTCATTCTGAAAACATGAATGAATATAAAGAAGCTGCAGAAAAAATATATGATATTGATCATGTAATCGGAATTTCTCCCTACATTTTAGATGAGGCGATGATTCGTGCAGATAGATACAGTGATGGTATTATTATACGTGGAGTAGATCCTGAAACTGTTTTTAATGTTTCTGAAATAGGAAACAATATGTATTATGGTGAGTTTAATGTAGATGAAATAGAAAATAGTGAAGGAATAACCCGCCCTGGTATTGTTTTAGGCAGATGGCTGGCTGACCGCCTTTTACTTAATATTGGAGATGATGTAATACTGGTGAGCCTTGCCGGTGTGTATTCAATGTTCAGACAGCCACCTGTAAAGCAATTTGTTGTGAGTGGACTTTTTGAATCAGGAATGTATGAATATGATAATGCATATGCATTTATATCAATTGAATCAGCGCAGAAATTATTTCGAATGAATAATGCTGTTACTGGTCTTGAAATTAAACTTGATGATCTGTATAAAGCTGATCAGATAAGTGATAAGATTGATGATATTCTTGGTTATCCTTATTTCTCTCAAACATGGTTTGATTTACGTAAAAATTTATTTTCCTGGATGCAGCTGGAAAAATGGGCAATGTTTATTGTGTTATCATTAATTATTCTGGTTGCTGCATTTAATATTATCAGTACATTAATAATGGTGGTTATGGAAAAAACAAGGGAAATTGGGATATTAAAATCAATGGGAGTCACATCAAACGGTATAACAAAAATTTTTCTTTTTGAGGGAATGGTTGTAGGAATATTAGGTTCATTAATCGGTTTTATTATTGGATTCTCACTTTGTTTCGCTCAGTTGGAATACAAATTTTTCTCTTTACCGGGAGATGTATATTTTATAAATTATCTTCCGGTTAAAATGCAGGTATTAGATTTTGTCATGATAGGATTAGCAGCTATTGTGCTTTGTATTTTTGCATCTTTATACCCGGCACGAAAAGCGGCAAAATTAGATCCGATAAGAGCAATCAGGTATGAATAGGTAAAGAATATTATGAGCAATGTCAATAAAAATATCCTTACTGCTAATAATGTATATAAAAGTTACCAAGTTGGCAGAAATAAAAGACTTACAGTTTTAAAAGGAATAGATGTACATATTAAAAGTGGAGAAATATTATCCATTATTGGTCCTTCAGGAGTAGGTAAGAGTACATTACTTCATATTATTGGGGCATTAGACAGACCGGATAAGGGCAAAGTAGTCATAAATAATCAGAATATATACAATATGGAAGATAAAAAGTTAGCATATTTTAGAAACCAGGAAATAGGATTTGTGTTTCAGTTTCATTATCTTTTACCTGAATTTACTGCTCTGGAAAATGTAGCAATGCCTGCTCTGATAAGCGGAAAAGATAAGAATGAAGCTTTCCAAAAAGCTGAAAAGCTGCTCGAAGAAGTGAATTTAAAGCAACGACTCAATCATAAACCAAATGAATTATCCGGAGGTGAGAATCAGAGAGTTGCTTTTGCCAGATCTTTTATGAATGAGCCGCTGCTGATATTAGCAGATGAACCGTCAGGAAATCTTGACCAGGCAAACAGTGAATTTTTACATGATATGATGTGGGATCTAGTACGGAAGAAAAATAAATCATTTATTATTGTAACACATGAAAAGGATCTTGCAGAAAAGACAGATAGAATTATTGAATTATCTGATGGAAGGGTTAGATATTAATAATGTTATGTGATAAATGTCATCAACGTGAATCAATAATTAGAATAAGTATTATTACTGAGGGGAAAAAAGCATCTTTAAATCTCTGTAATGAATGTTTAAAACAGCTGGTATTTAATGCTTCATCTATTAATGATGTATCTTCTACTTATATTGAAGTGATAATAAATTTGCTTTCTGAATATCTGACTGATATAGTTAATGATGAAGATTTTGAATTAAATATTGACAGAGATAATGAAACTGGACAATATAATATGGAAGATTCTATTCATGATCTGCAAAATAGATTGGATGTGGCGGTTGAAGAGGAAAATTATGAATATGCTGCCATATTAAGAGATAGAATTATTGAACTAAAGAAAGGAGACCGATAAAAAAGGTAAAAAACAGTTTAGTGAGGATACATAAAATCAAAATATAAAAATATGATATTTCTGAAAGAGTGGCTCGAAATTTGCAAAAATCTAATTCATAAGTCTGTTTAATTGCTAAAAGATTAAAATCTTAACAGTTTTTATGAAGAGTGTGGTAAATTTCTAGAATTAATTGGTTTTTTGGGCTGGAGATTAAAGTTTATTTTGATTTTTTATTTAATAAATATTACATTCAATAGTGAACAGTAAAATCGTATGCAAATTAAAGAAAGTTTAGTAACGAATAAGTTTAGGAAATAAATATATGATTAGAAATAATTTTTCACAAAAAGTTCAGGTTGTAATTCAACTTTCCAGAGAAGAAGCATTGCGTCTGGGGCATGATTATATTTGCACTGAACATCTTCTTCTTGGAATTATTAGAGAAGGTAGTGGTATAGCTATAGAGATATTACAGAATCTAAATGTTAATCTTGAAGATTTAAAAAGATCGGTAGAAGAAGCGGTTAGGTCAACCGGCGGAACTATAACAATGGGGAATATACCATTTACAAAAAGAGCAGAACGAATATTACGTGTTGCTTCGTCAGAAGCGGAAAAATTTAAATTTAACGTCATTGGGACTGAACATCTGCTACTCGCTTTGTTAAAGGATGCAGAAGGAATTGCAGCCAGTGTATTAAATAATTATGATGTTTATTATGATATTATAAAAAAAGAATTGGAGAATATTTTGAAAGGGTCAACACATACTTCTATGAAAGAACATAAGAAAAAATCTAAAACTCCCGCTTTAGATCATTTCGGGAGAAATTTAACTGAATTAGCACACAAAAATAAATTAGATCCAGTAATCGGTCGAAATCAGGAAATCCACAGAGTTGCACTAATACTGTCCCGGCGTAAGAAAAATAATCCTGTACTTATCGGGGAACCGGGTGTTGGGAAAACTGCAATCGCCGAGGGACTGGCAATGAGAATTGTTGAAAAGAAAGTGTCAAGAGTACTTCACAACAAAAAAGTTATAACACTTGATCTTGGTGCTGTTGTAGCAGGCACTAAATATCGTGGTCAATTTGAAGAACGTATGAAAGCAATAATGAGTGAATTAGTAAAGCAACAGAATATTATACTTTTTATTGATGAACTCCATACCATTGTCGGTGCAGGTGGAGCGTCTGGTTCTCTTGATGCTTCAAATATGTTCAAACCTGCCTTGGCCAGAGGTGAACTCCAGTGTATCGGAGCGACTACGTTGGATGAATATAGACAACATATTGAAAAAGATGGTGCTCTGGAAAGGAGATTTCAAAAAGTACTTATAGATCCCCCAACAGTTAATCAGACTCTTCAAATTTTAAAAGGATTACAGAATCGTTATGAAAAATACCATAGAATACGATATACGGATAAAGCGATTGAATCTGCTGTCAAGCTCTCTGATCGATATATTATTGATAAATATCTTCCGGATAAAGCTATTGATGTTATGGATGAAGCAGGATCCAAGGTGCACCTTGCAAATATTACAGTTCCCAGAGAAATTGTAATGTTGGAAGAGAGATTAAAAGTAATAAATCATGAGAAAAATAATGTGATCAAAAATCAAGAGTTCGAAAAAGCTGCTGTTTTACGTGATAGAGAAAAAAAGTTATTACAGGATTTATCTGATGCTAAAGAACGTTGGGAAAATGATGAAGAAGAAGTGCTGGCACATGTAACTGAGGAAGATATAGCCCAGGTAGTTTCCATGATGTCCGGAGTTCCTGTTTCTAAGGTAGCCCAGTCAGAATCAGAAAAGTTATTAAAAATGTCTGATGTAATAAAGCAATCGGTAATAGGTCAGGATCCAGTCGTTGAAACTCTTGCCAAGGCCATACGCAGAACACGTGCAGGATTAAAGGACCCACGGAGCCCGATCGGATCATTTATATTTTTAGGGCCAACCGGAGTAGGAAAAACCTATCTTGCCCAGGTACTTGCAGAATATCTTTTTCAGGATCAAAATGCTCTCATCAGAGTTGATATGTCTGAATTTATGGAAAAATTTGCTGTTTCAAGAATGACCGGAGCACCCCCAGGATATGTCGGCTATGAAGAGGGAGGACAATTAACGGAAAAGGTCAGGAAACATCCTTATTCTGTAGTTCTTTTTGATGAGATTGAAAAAGCTCATCCTGATGTTTTCAATGTTTTGCTTCAGATTTTAGATGAAGGTCATTTGACAGATGGTTTAGGTAGAAAAGTTGATTTTAGAAATACAGTTTTAATACTTACTTCAAATCTGGGATCACGTTCTGTACTGGATAAAGGATATGGATTTGGCAAAACCGGGGGCCAGGTTGATTACAAGACAATGAAATCATCTATGATGGAAGAAACCAGAAAATTGTTTACTCCTGAATTTCTTAACCGGATAGATGAGGTTTTAGTTTTCCGGCCGTTAACGAAAAAAAATATTACAAAAATAATTGATATATCCATGGATGAACTTTTAAAGATTAGTGAAGAGAAAGATATCACTATTTCACTGACTGAAAGTGCTAAGAAATTGCTTGTTGATAAAGGATTCGATCCAAAATACGGTGCAAGACAAATTAAACGGGTTTTAAGAAAATATATTGTGGATCCGATTGCAGAAGATATACTAAGGGGACGATTTACAGATGGAAGTAAAATTCAGATAAAAAAGAAAGGCGCAAAACTTGAATTTTATGAAGTAGAGGATAACAAGAAAAAGAAAAAATCTGAGATTCATCCTGAAGAAATTGATCACAAAAAATCACATTTAAATTAGAGGTAATCGTGAAAAGAAGAGATTTTTTAAAAAATTCAGCTGCTTTAAGTGCTACTTTTCTTTTGGCGAAGAATACTTCTGTTTTTCCGAAATTTGCAAATCCTGATTTAGTAGTAGTAAGAAATGCTGAACCGGAAATTCTTGTAAGAAAAGCAGTTGAAGAGTTCGGAGGAATGAGTAATTTTATTAGTAAGGGAGATATAGTTGTTCTGAAACCTAATATTTCCTGGGATAGGGTGCCAGAGCAGGCTGCCACCACCAATCCTCAGGTAGTCGCAGAAGTTGTTAAAATGTGCTTAGAGTCAGGAGCTAAAGAAGTAAAAATTTTTGATAATACGCTTAATGAAGCAAGACGCTGCTATAAAAGAAGTGAGATCGAAAAAGCTGCGTCTGAGGCTGGAGCTGATGTTAAACATGTTTATTCCAGAAAATTCAAACGGGTTTCAATTCCTGAGGGAGAATTAGTAAAATCATGGGAAATATATGAAGATGTCTTAGAAGCTGATAAAATAATAAATTTGCCTATAGCGAAACATCACAGTCTCTGCCAGGTTTCCTTAAGTATGAAAAACTATATGGGATTCTTGGGCGGAAGAAGAGGCCAATTACATAGGGATTTTGATGTAAAAATTACTGATATAAATACATTTGTGAAGGCTGATCTGATCATACTGGATTCATATCGAATGCTATTGAGAAATGGCCCCAGTGGTGGAAGTCTAAATGATGTTAAACTTGCCAAGACAGTGGTCTGTGGAACAGATCCTGTGGCAGTTGACAGTTATGGGGCTTCTCTTTTTGGGTTTGATCCTAATAAAATTGGATTTATAAATGTTGCCAATGAACGTGGACTTGGAATAAAGGATTTAAACAAATTAAATATAAAACAAATTGATGTGTGATAAATGAAAAAAATAAGAATTGTTTTTCAGATTTTATTTTTATTATTGTTCTTTTTATTATTTTTTTTTGCCACATACCCCTTCACATCAAATATTCCGGTTGATTTCTTTTTAAAACTGGATCCTCTATTATCAATTTCAGCTGCTATTGCTGCTCGGAATATTTTAATTATATCTATACCCGCGGTAATTGTTCTTATTTTTACTGTGATATTAGGCAGGTTTTTTTGCGGGTGGGTTTGTCCTCTGGGTGTATTAATAGACGTCTTTGATACTTTTACAGTATCAAAA
>Ga0180433_10001245_pt1 | contig 42922 bp, 37 predicted proteins | sample SS_ome_8_FD_132980 | JGI IMG/M metagenome (GOLD analysis project Ga0180433, IMG submission 132980) | Hypersaline lake sediment archaeal communities from the Salton Sea, California, USA - SS_1_D_1 metaG | ecosystem: Environmental > Aquatic > Non-marine Saline and Alkaline > Hypersaline >...
ACCGCAGATTTTGCTTGCAGTTCTAGGTTTATCGTCTCTACATCAAAACTCAAAATGCCTTTGAGCTTTTTCATAACGAAAGAAAAAAAGAGTAAAGGATATTCCTTTTTTGCCTTGAAATGCAAAACAACTGTATCTTGCAAAAATGACGAGTCTTTTATATTGTCGATAAATTCTGTCAGTTTCATGTGCCGTAACTACGTTTCTATATTTTTTTGCCTATTTCCCAAGCTAAACAGCGGGGCTGTTTTTTTATTGTTCTTTCTATTGTCCTTGTTTTGGTCAATAATTTCAAGAATTTCTTTATCAAAAAAAGTGTTACCGATTGTAAAAAGGTCTTGAACGCCTTTGATCGCCAAATCTCTTACTTGCTCAAACTGTTTCCACGATACCGTAGCACCCTCTGATGATCCTTGCAGCTCAACAATGTTGTTTGACCTTGTAATGACAAAATTAAAATCAGAATCTGCGCAACTATCTTCAGAAAAATCTATGTCCAACAATGGAGTACCATCAACAATGCCAACAGAAATTGCTGCCAACGAATCTGTTAAAATATCTTCTTTGATTATTTTATTTTTCAGCCAATATTCAACCGCCACACGCAAAGCCAAAAATGCTCCTGTTATACAAGCCGTTCTGGTTCCACCGTCCGCTTGCAAAACATCACAGTCAACAAAAATAGTTCTTTCACCCAACAAAGATAAATCGACAACTGATCGCAACGAACGACCAATAAGTCTGGAAATTTCAACAGACCGTCCGTTTCTGCGCATCAAAGAAGCCTCTCTGGGAACCCTTGTTGCAGAAGATGTCGGAAGCATCGCATACTCTGCAGTTAACCATCCAGTTTTTTTACCTTTTAAAAAATTGGGAACATTTTGCTGTAAGCTTACAGAACAAAGAACTTTTGTATTTCCTATCTCAAGAAGAACTGATCCTGCAGAATAACCAAAAACATTAAATGAAACTGTAACATCACGTAACTGATCAGGCTTACGACAGCCTTTTCTTTCAACAGAATTTTTCATAACAAAACAATCGAAATAAAGTAGATTATTCTTCTATTAGTCTCAAACGAATTCTGCCTGTATCGGCCTCGTAGCTCACAACTTGTACAACTACTTTCTGGTCGACTTTGTACTCACGCATAAATGTTCTTTGTTTTTCTCTTGGAATGTTAGAAACGTGAACAAGTCCATCTTGACCAGGAACCAATTCTACAAATAAACCGAATTCAGCAATTCTTTTGATTGGACCAACATATTTTGATCCGGCTTCTATTTGACCGCCCAAAACTTTAACCCACGCAATTGCTTTATCAACATCAGACTCGGGAGTACTGTAAATTCTAACTAAACCGTCTCCCTCGATATCGATATTTGTACTAGTCGCTTCTATAATTTCACGAATAACCTTTCCGCCAGTTCCAATAATTGCACCTATCTTGTCAGTAGGAACTTTGATGGTAACCACTTTAGGAACAAGATCCGATAATTCTTTTTTTGGCTCAGACATGACCTTGCGCATTTCGTTGAGAATGTACATACGTCCAGCTTTAGACTGATCTAGAGCAGATTCAAAAACTTCTTTAGGAAATCCAGCCTTGTGTTTGATATCCATCTGAACAGCAGTTATACCATTTTGCGTCCCGGTAACTTTAAAGTCCATCAATCCAAATGCATCTTCAAAACCAGAAATATCTGTCAAAACCGCCCAAGCGCCATTAGCTTTTCTTAATAATCCCATGGCAACACCACTTACCATTTCTTTCAACGGCACACCTGTATCCATCAATCCCATTGTAGCGCCACATGTTGTCGCCATCGAAGTAGAGCCATCTGACTCGAGCATGTCTGCGATTATTCTTATTGTGTAAGGGAAATCTTCCTTGTCTGGAAGCAAGTATTTGAAAGATGATAATGCCAGATAACCGTGACCTATTTCACGTCTACCGGGTCCACGCAAGAAACGCGCTTCTCCAACTGAAAATGGGGGAAAGTTATAGTGAAGCATAAATGCGGAGCCTTTTGGCTCATCCATTATTCCCTCTACCTTCTGTTCATCTTGCCCACCACCTAATGTAACACTTATTAGAGCCTGCGTTCTTCCACGATTAAACAGTGCAGAACCATGTGTTGTAGGCAAAAGACCAACCTCCGTTGTAATGTTTCTAACCTCATCAAAGCAACGGCCATCTACACGTTTATTGGAACTGATTATAAGATCTGTAAGTTTCTTTTTCAAAATTAACTCAAAAACATAATTGATTACTGTTTCGTGAGTTTCTGATTCTTCTATTACGTCTTTATGTTCTTGATTAAATGTTTCTTTCAAGTCCGAAATATTTTCTTTTCTTTTTACTTTATCCGCAATAAAAACGGACTTAATTCGTTCGTCAGTAAGAAACTCATCAACTTTTTTCTTCCAACCATCCCAATCTATGACATCTTCAGGCATCTCTTGAACAACTTTTAACTCTTTTTTTATTTTCTCTTGCCACGCAACCTGTTTTTTGATTCTTTCATGAGATTTAAACATTATGTCAATAAAATCTGACTCTGATATCTGGTTTGAAGATCCTTCTACCATGCAAATGCCTTCATCGGTACCGGCAAAAATATATCTTGCATCAGATTCTAAACTTTGCTCATAGGAAGGATCAAATATCCATTTTCCATCTATTCTTCCAACTTCAACAACTCCAACAGGACCTCCGAATGGAATTTTAGAAATGGTAAGAGCTACTGATGCCGCAAGCAAAGCCAATTTTCCAGGTGTATGTTTTTTGTCAACTGAATAGACTGTTACAAGAACCTGCAACTGATTGAAATATGTTTCTGGGAACAAAGGCCTTATAGCGCGATCGATTAAACGAGATATTAATATTTCGCGATCTGTAGATTTACCTTCTCTTTTATAATAACCACCTGGAATTTTACCAGCCGCAGAAAAAGGCTCTCTGTAATCTGTTGTTAAAGGCAAAAAGCCCAGAAATTCTTTTGAAGGCTTAGAAACAACAGTGGCCAACATAACCGTGTCACCCTGCCTAAACCAAACAGCACCATCCGCTTGACCAGCAAACTTGCCAATCTCTGCTGAATATCCAAATTCATCTAACTTAAAAATTTTTGACATAGGTAAACCTACTTTAATTAAAATCTCTTAATAATCTTTTACTTTAAAACACATTCTTAAAGCCTATCTCTTTAAACCGAGACTGCTTATAAGTTCTCTATAAGCTTTCTCATTTTCACGCTCCAAGTATTTTAGGAGTCTTTTTCTACGAGAAAGCATTTTAAACAGACCACGTTTCGAGGAAAAATCTTTTTTATTTTCCTTTAGATGCTCTGTTAATCTTTTGACATGTTCTGTAAGCAACGCAATTTGTAGCTGTACTGAACCAGTATCTTTGTCGTTTATCCTGTATTGTGAAATTATTTTTTCTTTTTCCGTACTTGTCATCTTCATAGTATACGAACCTACATTTTAACTAATATAATTAAACACATATAACACCAACTAATATTAATCGTTCTGGTAGGCACGAGCGGGATCGAACCGCTGACCCTTGCTACGTCAAAGCAATGCTCTACCACTGAGCTACGCGCCTACAAATTTCAATCACACACTAACTGCTTTTACTCTTCTCGCTTTTTCTCTTTCAACAACTGTTGCTCTATCTCTTTCTCTTCTTCCTTTTGCGCCTGTTTTTCAAGATCTAAATTATCTTCTTCGAGATATTTTTTCCTGAAAGACTCAATACCTGTACCAGCTGGTATTAGCTTACCAACAATTACATTTTCTTTTAAGCCATATAAACAATCAACCTGTCCAGATATTGCAGCTTCTGCCAAAATACGTGTTGTTTCTTGGAAAGAGGCTGCTGAAATAAAGCTTTCTGTATCGAGTGACGCTGTCGTAATACCCATCAAAACTGGTTTTGCAACCGCGACCTTTTTACCTTCTGCTTTGAGCAGAGAGTTAACATTTTTAAAGTGTATCCTATCAACCCTGTCGCCAATCAAAAAGTCTGAATCGCCAGATTCTATAACCCTTAATTTACGCATCATCTGTCTTACAATAACCTCTATATGCCTATCATTTATCTTGATACCTTGTAACAAATAAATTTCTTGTATGTTATCAACCAAATATCTCTGAACAACTTCAGGTCCAAGGATTTTTAACATATCATGCAGTATTGGAGTTCCAGATGTAAGAAGATCACCCGCATTTACATGCTCCCCATTGGAAACATTAAGCTGTTTACCTCGAGGGATTAAGTAATCGTAAGATTCCTCTCCGGAAACAACGGTAATTTTACGCATTCCTCTATGCAATCCAGCAAATACAACTTCACCATCAATATCAGAAATTATAGCAGGATCTTTTGGCATTCTTGCTTCAAATAGCTCTGCAATCCTTGGAAGACCACCAGTAATATCCTTTGTTTTTGATATTTCACGAGGCATCTTAACCAAAATGTCACCAACTTCAACTCGTTGACCATTCTTAACAGCCAAAAAAGAACCTGTAGGCAAATAATATTGCGCTAACTCCTCACCCTTTTTGTCCAATATACTTATTGCAGGCTGATATTTCTCACCTTTTCTTTCTAATACAACATAGTTAGAAATGCCTGTTGTATCGTCAAATTTCTCTTGAATTGTAACGTTTTCAATAAGATCAACAAACTCAATTTTACCTGCTTTTTCTGTAAGTAAAATCTGGTTATGAGAATCCCATTCTGCAAGTTTTTCACCCTTTTTCACTTCCTGCTTATCTTTAACAAGCAAGACTGAACCATATTCAAGGGTGTGCTCTTGCAACTCTCTTCCGTCTTTAGAAATAATAAGAACTTTTGCTTTCCTACTAATTATGACATCTTTACCTTCTTTATTTGTCAAAAGACGAGTGTAACGTAACTGAATAGTTCCTGAATGCTTAGCAACATAAAACGGTTGCTCAACCATACCACTTGCAGTACCTCCAACGTGGAATGTTCTCATAGTAAGCTGCGTACCCGGCTCACCAATCGATTGAGCTGCGATAACACCAACCGTAACTCCAACATCAACCATATGGCCTTTAGACAAATCATAACCATAACATTTTGCACAAACACCACGTTTTGCCTGACACGTCAAAACAGACCTCACGCATAATTTAGAAATTGCAGAATCACCTATTTTTTTTATAGATTTTCGGTCAACAACATCACCCTGCTTGAGTATCAACTCACCAGTAACAGGATCTTTGGCATCAGCAGCTAAAACTCTTCCAAAAACACGATCTGATACTTCGTACAATACGTCACCAGACTCTTTCAGAGCCTCAATTTCGATATAACCTAATGTTTTACAATCTTGAAGCGTAATTATTGTATCCTGCGCAACATCGACCAACCTTCTCGTTAGGTAACCAGAGTTTGCAGTTTTAAGTGCGGTGTCAGCCTGACCTTTACGAGCACCGTGAGTGGAAATAAAGTACTCAAAAACTTCCAATCCGTCTTTAAAGTTAGTTTTAACAGGAGTTTCCATAATTTCACCGGTTGGTTTTGCCATCATACCACGCATACCGACTAGCTGCTTTATTTGGTCCTTAGAACCACGAGCTCCTGAAACTAACATCATAAATATTGGATTGAACGGTTGCCCCGCTTTATCCTTGTTTAGGAATGATTTTTCATTCTGTTCTTCTAAATCTTTTAACATTTGACCCGCAACATCAGCTGTCGCTTGAGCCCAAACACCAATCACTTTGTTGTAACGTTCACCGTTTGTTATGACGCCATCTTTATACAACTGCTCAATTTTGTGAACCTTGTCGTCAGCCACTTTGATAATTGTATCCTTTTTTGCAGGGACAAGAAGATCTGTCATTGCAAATGATATACCGCCAATTGTTGAGTAATAAAAACCAAGTTTTTTAATCTTGTCTAGAGATTTTACCGCAACTTCAGCACCAAAATTGTAATAAACTAACTCGACAAGCCTTGTCAAGTCACTTTTTTTCATAATTTTGTTTACCCAGAAGAATTTGGAACCTTCCGGTAGCGCATCGTACAGAACAGCTCTTCCAACAGATGTTTCCACAACTTCGTCGTCTAACCTCAATTTAATTCTTGCATGCAAATCAACTTTTTTGTGCTGGAACGCTGCCATAACCTCATGTAAATCAGAAAACACAAGGCCTTCTCCTTTACAGTTGTGTCGTATCTTGGTTATGTAATGCATACCAAGAACCATATCTTGTGAAGGAACAGTAATCGGACGACCACTTGCAGGAGAAAGAATATTTTTTGCCGAAAGAACCAACGCTTTAGACTCGTCTTGAGCTTTCTTGCTCAACGGCAAGTGTACAGCCATTTGGTCACCGTCAAAGTCAGCGTTAAATGCTGAACAAACTAATGGGTGAAGTGTTATGGCTTTACCATCAACTAATATCGGATAGAAAGCCTGAATACCCAATCGGTGAAGTGTTGGTGCACGGTTTAGAAGCACAACACGATCTTTCACGACATCTTCTAGAACGTCCCAAATTTCTTCGTCTAAATTTTCAACCATTTTTTTTGCAATACGCAAGTTAGCAGCAATTTCTCTCTCCAGTAAACCTGCATACACATAAGATTTGAATAGCTCCAAGGCCATTATTTTTGGAAGACCACATTGATAAATGTTAAGTTCTGGGTTGACCACAATAACGGAACGGCCAGAATAATCAACTCGTCTACCAAGAAGGTTTTGCCTAAATCTTCCCTGCTTACCTCTAAGCATCTCACTAAGGGATTTCAACGGCCTTTTATTTGAACCTCTCACCGGCTGCCCCCTTCTTCCATTATCAATTAGGGCATCAACAGATTCTTGAAGCATTCTTTTTTCATTTTTTATAATAACAGAAGGAGCCTCTATTTCCATTAATCGTTGTAATCTAATATTTCTGTTCAGCACTCTTCTATACAATTCGTTTAAGTCAGAACTTGCAAAACGTCCACCTTCTAAGGGAACCAACGGTCTCAAATCAGGTGGCAACACAGGTAAAGCAGACATTACAATCCACTCTGGCCTAATGCTAGACTGTTTTAATCCAACAAAAACCTTTACTCTGCGCATTATTTTATGACGAACAGCTACAGATGACGTGTTTGTGTAATCTTTTTCTAGATTTGCTATTTCAAGATCTAAATCTATTAATTCTAAAACTGATTTTATGGCTTCTGCACCAATTTCTGCAACAAAGTCTATGTCATCTTCGTGAGATTCTAAATAGCTTTCGTATTCTGCGTTTGTCAGTAATGTTTTTCTTGGGTATGGCGATTTACCTTGATGAATAACCATGTAACAATCAAAGTATATAACCCGCTCAAGATCCTTTATTGGCATATCCATTATTAAACCGAGATAACTTGGAATACCTTTTAAAAACCAAATATGGCACACCGGAGCAACAAGATCAATATGCCCCATTCTTTCTCTTCGCACACGAGACTGTATAACTTCTACACCACATTTTTCACAGGTAATACCACGGTGTTTCATTCTTTTGTATTTACCACAATTACAAACCCAATCTTTAACCGGCCCAAAAATACGAGCGCAGAAAAGACCATCTCTCTCCGGCTTTAATGTTCTGTAGTTAATCGTTTCTATTTTTTTAACTTCACCATAAGACAAAGACTTAATTTTTTCTGGAGAAGACAACATAAGCTTCACCGCATTAAACTTGGTGATATTTATGTATTCTCTGAATCTTTCTATCAAATTATTTTTTTTACTCACAGACTTCCTCCTTGCCTCTCTTGAATAAATCCACACGCAATACTAAACTCTGAAGCTCTTTGACCAAAACATTAAACGATTCGGGAAGTCCCGGTTCAGGGATCTTATCACCCCTCACTATAGCCTCGTATACTTTATGCCTTCCTGTCACATCATCTGATTTGTATGTTAACATTTCTTGCAACGTATAAGCAGCACCGTACGCTTCGAGAGCCCAAACTTCCATCTCGCCCAATCTTTGGCCACCTTTTTGAGCTTTACCCCCAAGAGGCTGCTGTGTAACAAGTGAATATGGACCAACAGATCTAGCATGCAGCTTATCGTCAACCATATGATTAAGCTTCATAATATACATAAGACCTACCGTAACTGGCTGATCAAAATATTCACCGGTTCTTCCATCACACAACTTGAAAGAACCTGATTCTGGCAAGTTCAAATCATGCAACATTGGCTTTATATCTCCTTGATAATCTGCGCTATCAAACACAGGAGTTTTGTAAAGCAAACCACTTTTTGCGGTTTTTCTCGCAAGACCCATAACTCCTTCTTTGCCATACTCTTTCTCATAAGAATCTATTATTTCTTTACCATAATGTTTCTTGAGCATTTTATTTGTTTGACTATAACCACCATCTTCTAGTACGCCTCTAAGCTGCTTTGAAATCTCATATGACGTAAGTCCTAATAAAGTTTCTAAAATCTGACCAACGTTCATACGAGAAGGAACACCCAACGGATTAAGCACTATGTCTACAGGAGTTCCATCTTCAAGACACGGCATATCTTCTCTCGGAACAATAATGGAGACAACGCCTTTGTTTCCGTGCCTACCAGCAATCTTATCTCCCACAGAAACCGTACGTTTCATCGCAACGTACACTTTTACCATCTTGATAACACCAGAAGGCAAAGGATCACCTTTTTTGAACTTGTTTATTTTTTCTTCTTTTAAACTTGTAAGAACTCTTATTTGCGTCTCAAATGTTTCTCTGAGATTATCAATTTTTTCGTTAACTTTTTTATCTTGTGATTTCAAAGATAAAATCTTTTCAACATCAAGATCTTTAAGTTGCTCTTTATCAAAAACACCTTTTTTCAACAAAGCCGCTGCAACTCTACCAGAAGGCGCTTTGCCCCCCAACTCTTCAATAGCTTTTCTAGAAACCATTTTGCCTAAAAAGTTAAAGTGAAGCTCGAAGTCTTGATCCAGCTTTTTAGCTTTTTTTTCGACTTCTTTTTTGTATCTTTTATCTTTTCTTATACCACTTCTTGAGAAGATCTTTACGTCAACAACTGTTCCTTCAACTCCAGGCGGAACGCGCAATGACGTATCTCTAACCTCACGAGATTTTTCTCCAAATATCGCACGTAAAAGTTTCTCCTCAGGAGAATATTGAATGTCCCCTTTTAGGGTAACCTTGCCAACTAAAATATCTCCAGGCTTAACACGCGTACCAGTTCTCACTATTCCATCATCATCCAAACCTTCAAGATCTTTTTCACTAATGTTTGGAATATCTCTTGTAATTTCTTCCGGACCTAATTTTGTATCTCTTGCATCGACAACATACTCATCTATGTGAACAGACGTAAGAACATCATCGGAAACCAACCTTTTATTGATAACAATAGCATCCTCAAAGTTGTAACCATGCCACAACATAAATGCAACTATAAGGTTAGCTCCAAGAGCCAACTCACCATTTTCTATAGCAGAACCATTTGTCAAAACATCTCCCGCCTCAACTTTTTCTCCTGGTTTTACTATTGGGGTATGGTGAATCCACGTACAATAACTAGAACGCTCAAATTTTCTCAGATAGAATGTTTCAATACTATTAGCTATCCAATCTTCGACAGACTTAAATGAAGATCTGTCATAGCGAACAACTATTTTTTCCGAAGACACATATTGGACTACACCAGGCTTTTTAGATGCCAAAACAGCACCTGAAGCTTTTACAACTTCTCTTTCCATACCTGTTCCAACAACAGGAGCCTGTGTTCTGATGATAGGAACAGCCTGGCGTTGCATATTAGAACCCATCAATGCACGACTCGCATCGTCATGCTCCAAGAATGGAATAAGCGCTGCAGAAACAGAAACCAACTGTTTTGGCGAAAGATCTATATAATCAATATTTTCAGGCTCAGTAAAAACATAGTTACCTTCGTACCTTACAACGACCTCACCCTTTGGAAATTTATCTTTCTTTTTTAAGTCCGCTGAACGAGCCTGCGCAATGTAATTTTTCGTTTCTTGAAACGCATCGAGGAATACAACCTCGTCTTTTATTTTGCCTTTTTTAACTGGTCTATAAGCTGTCTCGATAAACCCTAAATCATTTACCATAGCATATGTTGCCAAGGATGAAATCAATCCAACAGTTTGACCTTCCGGCGTCTCAATTGGACAGATTCTTCCATAGTGAGAAGTATGAACATCTCGTATTTCATATGTTGCCCTGTCTTTTAAAACACCTCCGGGCCCCAAAGCTGATAATCTTCTTTTATGCGCAACTTCCGATAAAGGATTCGTTTGGTCCATAAACTGAGATAACTGTCCCAATCCAAAAAACTCTCTTAAAACAGCATTTAAAGGTTTTACGTTAAGAAAATCTTGAGGCATCAATACACCATGAGCCTCTTGCATTCTGAATCTTTCTTTTACAATTCTTTCTATTCTTAAAAACCCTTGATACAACTGGTTTGCGAGAAGCTCCCCAACCAATCTTACTCGTCTGTTACCCAAATGGTCAATGTCATCAAGCTGGCCTTCGCCTCGCTCTCTAAGATTTACCAAATATCTCACTGTTGCAATTATATCTTCTTGGGTTAAGCAACTTTTATTTTCATCAATATCAAGACCGAGTTTTCTATTCATCCTAATTCGGCCAACTCTTGTCAGATCATAAAATCGCTCGTTGAAAAGTGAGTTGAACAATCTTTCTTTAACGCCTTTTATCGAAGAACTATCGCCCGGCCAAACTTTTGAATGCAATTCTTTAAGAGCATCATTTTCTGAGTGACAACGATCGATAGACAATGTCATGGCTATAGTCGGCTGGAAAACATATCCGGAAGAAGCTATTAAATTAAATTCTACCTCTTTTTTAACCCCTTTGAACAAGCCAAAATGTTCTTCCGTAAATATTTGCCCCTGTTCTATTAATATTTCTCCCGTGCTAGGGTCTACCAAATCTTTTGAAAAGACCCTGTTTACCAAAGAAGCTCTCCGAACAGAAAGAGAATTTATTTTCGATTTTTTAAGCTGCTTAATTACATCTTCAGTAATTTTTCTGCCAAGAAACTTTTTTTCTAGATTTTCCGGCAACATACCTTTTTCTATTCTTTGGCCAACAAGAGAGTCATCAACAGTTCTGAAAAACTCACCCTTCTTTGCGTGAATAGTATCAAACTTATAAAAAAGAGAAATTATATCGTCTCTTTCAACGCCCAAAGCTTGCAAAAAGGTCGTGACTAAAATCTTTTTTCTTTTGTCTATACGAACGTATAGATGATCACTACTATCAAATTCAAAATCAAGCCATGAACCCCGCATCGGTATTATACGCGCAAGGTAATATGGCCTTCCTCTAAAATCTTTTATTTTTTTACTTTGAGAAAAAATAACACCTGGAGACCTGTGAAGCTGACTAACAACAACTCTGTCAACACCATTTATTAAAAACGTCCCCAAGCTCCCAAGCTCAAACTTCCCATTATCTTCTTTAATGTCAGCCATAACAGGTAAATCGGCAAAAAATATCTCTTGCTCTTTGATATCTCTTACACTCTTTTTACCCTTATCATCCACATCCCAACTTATAAGTTGAATTTTTATCTTAAGAGGCATCTGGAATGTTTGACCGCTAGAACGACACTCATCGAGCGTCATTGGCATTTTTACCCCGACCCTCGACAAGCAGTTTGAACATGTTTTGTATTTAGCCTTTTTCTTCTTGCAAAACTTACAAGAAGAATCCTCAGGCAATCTAGAACAATCTGATTTTTCACAAGAGGAACACTGCCAACTATACCTGTTTTCAACTCCGGTCAATTTGCCGCACGTACATTCCCAATTGCCAAGCGTATAACTTACATACTCTAACGACAATTTTCCATTATAATCTATTGGGAAAATATCCCTCAAAACCTTCTCAAGACCAATATTTTTACGCTCGGAAGGCAAGTAATCTAACTGTGCAAAGTCATTGAAAGAATTTGATTGTATCTCAATTAAGTTTGGTACTTCAACAATATCCTCAATAACTCCAAACGCCTTACGTATATTACCCTTGCCAACATGCAAGTTTGACATTAAGCGGCTCCTCGTATTTTAAACCCTCATATTTAAAACCAGAAATATCTGACATCCTCACGGAAAATAAACTCCGTGCATCCTGAACTTAAAATCTCAAGAATCGGTTCCTACTTTAATAAAAATAACGTCGTCTTTCTTTAAAAAAACCGATGCTATAATATTAACAGGCCTAACCTCGGACATGCCCTGCCCTAGAACTAAAACGCTTTTTTCTTTATGAAAGATCAACTGTTGCTCCAACAGCTTCTAACTCTTTCTTCATTTTCATAGCGTCTTCAGCAGGGACCGCTTCACCAATAACAGATGGAGCTTCTTCCACAGCTTTTTTAGCTTCTGACAAACTTAATTGTGTTACTTTACGTAACGCCTTAATGTTGTCAATTTTCTTTTCACCCGCTGCTTTAAGCGTAACCTTGTATTCTGATTTTTCTTCTTTTTCAGCAGCAGCTTCTGCTCCACCTTGAACAGCTGGTGCCGCCGCAACAGGCATTGCAGCAGAAACGCCAAACTTGTCTTCCAACGCTTTTACAAAATCAGCTAAATCCAAAACAGACATCTTGCCGATTTCTTCAATCAATTTATCAAATGAATTTGATGCCATAATATTCTCCATATACGACCACAAAATTAATTAAAACAAAATTAAACAACAAAAATTAAATGCTTTTAACTACACACTTTTTACTGATTTTTCTTTTGCCCTTCCAATTGCTTTAACGCAAAAAGGAGCTTAAGAACCATCATATTTAGAGCTCTTGCCAAGCCCGCCATAGGAGCATTTAATGTTCCACAAAGCTGTGCAAGTAGAACGTCTCTTGGAGGCAGTGAAGCAATTTGAGCTACTTTTTCTTTTGCTATAACTTTAGACTCAAATACTCCAGCAACCAACTCTAAAGACTCATTGGATTTTGCAAAATCAGATAAAATTTTTGCAACATCTGCAACCTCTTGCTGCGCAAAAACCATGCCTATCTGATCTCGCAAGAAAGGAGCTAGATCGCTAATACCTTCCCCACCTTCAACCGCACGCTTCATTAAACGCGCTTTAGCAACTTTTAAAAGTCCGCCCTTAGAGCGCAAATCTGAACGCAGCTTTTGCATCTGCTCAACATTAAGCCCCCGGTAGACAACTAAAAAAGTCGCCGGACATGACAATAAACCTTTTTTTAAATCTTCTACAACTAATTCTTTCTGCTGGCGATTCATCCCAAGTTCCTCCTATCAAGATCGCAAAAATTCATCCGGGTTGACGGGAATGCCCACACCCATAGAAGATGAAATCGTCATTTTCTTCAAAAACCTACCTTTAGATGTCGCAGGCTTTGATGCAACAAGCGCTTTAACAAAAGCACTCAAATTTTCTTTTAGCTGCTCTACATCAAAGGAAACTTTTCCAAAATTGAAATGGACAAGTCCACTTTTGTCGTTTTTAAAGAAAGCTTTACCTTTTTTCAACTCTTTCACAACAGAACCAACCTCAAAAGTTACCGTTCCTGTTTTTTTGTTTGGAAGCAATCCGCGAGGCCCCAAAATTTTAGCCAACTTACCAACCATGCCCATCATATCTGGAGTAGCTACAGCATAGTCAAACTCCATCCAGCCACCAGAAATTTTATCAACAAGATCTTGGTCGCCTACATAGTCAGCTCCAGCTGCCTTAGCCTCATCAACATGATCGCCTTTAGCAAAGACAAGAACCTTTACATCTTTTCCTCTTCCATGAGGCAACAAAATTGACCCACGAACAGCTTGGTCTCCCTTTGTAGGATCAATCCCCAGACTGATGTGAACATCAACTGATTCGTCAAATTTAGCATATGCAAGCTCTTTCACCATAGAAACAGCTTCTGACATACCTAAAAGCTCCTCTTGCCCTAACTTTTGGACAGCCTCTCTATATTTTTTACCTCTCTTAGACATAACTCAAGCCCCTAAACATCAATCTACAACGTCTACGCCCATACTGCGCGCGCTTCCAGCAATTATCTTCTTTGCTTGCTCAATATCATGCGCGTTCAAATCAGGCATTTTAATTTTTGCGATCTCCTCAATATCCTTCCATGAAATTTTTCCAACCTTTGACGTATTCGGATTAGAGGAGCCTTTTGAAACATTAATTTTCTTCTTTATCAATTCCGCTGCCGGCGGAGTTTTTACAATAAACGCAAAGGACCTATCAACATAAACTGTAATTTCTACAGGAACCGTTTCACCCTTACGACTTGCAGTTTTAGCATTAAACTGCTTGCAAAAATCCATGATGTTAACACCTTGCTGACCCAAGGAAGATCCAACAGGCGGAGCTGGCGTCGCCCCCCCACCAGGAATTTGAAGCTTAATTTTTGCTTTTATCTCTTTAGCCATATCTTACACACCTAATATATCTACTTTTTAACCTGATTAAAACTTAGCTCAACCGGCGTCATTCTACCAAAAATACTTACCATAACTGTGAGTTTTTCACCTTCATAGTCTATCTTGTCAATAACTCCCACAAACCCCGCAAACGGACCTTCGGAAATATCAACCTCAGCCCCAATAGCAAATCCCTCTTTTTCAGCAGAGACTATAACTTCGCCCTTCATCTGAGATACAATTTTTTCAACTTCTTTGCCAGACAAAGGAATAGGCGTTTTACCACCCAAAAAGCGAAATGCCCGAGGACTTTCGAGAACGAAACGGTAAGACTCAGGCGACATTTCCATTTCTACAAGAATGTACCCAGGAAAAAGCTGCTGGTCTTTTGCCTCGTCAACCGACTCAAAGAAGCTTTTCATCTTCGCAGAAGGAATTAAAACCTCCCCGAAAGAGTCTTTCAAATCAGAAGTTTCTATATGTTTTTCTAAATCCGCCTTTACAGCGCCCTCGTATCCAGCAAAAACCTGGACCACATACCAACGTTTCATCTGTCATCTGCTCCTAAGACAGTCCAACTTTTCCTCACCACCAGCCAAATGCTCAACTGGCAAAATAACCAACTATAAACTTCACGGCCTCTTTAAGCAATGAGTCTAACGCAAACAAATAGAGCATCATCACTGCGACAAAAAAAATAACAACTATCGTTGCACCTACAAATTCGTCATACTTAGGCCAAATCACCCTAGACAGCTCTAGCTTAACCTCTCCAAGAAATTTTCCTATATCTTTCATATTCTACCCGTAGAATCTTAATTAAACCTCAACCTTGGCCACCTTAAAAACAAACCATCCATGCGCACTGGCAGGCCAGGAGGGACTCGAACCCCCAACCATCAGATTTGGAGTCTGCCGCTCTACCAATTCGAGCTACTGGCCTAAAGCCATAATCTTATTTGCTCTCTTTATGATCAACATGCTTTCTACAGCGAGAGCAATATTTTTTCAATTTTAAAGAGCCAATGGCCCTCTTTTTGCCTACAACCTGCGTGTAGTTACGCTCTTTGCATTGCGCACATGTTAAGTGAGTAGTAGTCCTATTTTTAGCCATAAAACTCTTCTTTAAAACCTTAAACTTTACTAATAATTTATCAAAAAACCTGTCTGGAGCCCGCGACCGGATTTGAACCGGTGACCTCTCCCTTACCAAGGAAGTGCTCTACCAACTGAGCTACGTGGGCAACAATTACACTCATACCTACCAATAGAATAATTAAAAAAAAGGAAAAAGACAAATTAATTTTACAAAAACATCGCACCAAATACATTTTTCGCCTACTGCAAAATTGTCTCGACACCCTTAAAATTACAAATAGCTTCTCTGGCAGCTTAAATATTCAAATATCACCAAATCCTCAACCATACAAATCAGTCTAATTTAAAAACAAAAAAAGACAAGATTATTTTTAAAATTCACCCCTTGCTCCGGGGGTTTTCTAGTATTTTTTTATAAAAATTGTGTTTAAAAATTAAATTAAGAGAAATTATTGGGAAAAATAGAGAAAAAAGCAAAAAAACAATGGCTTGCCATCTGCAGCTCCCAACGGGGGCAAATCTGGAGCTGGCGATCGGACTTGAACCGATGACCTGCTGATTACAAATCAGCTGCTCTACCAACTGAGCTACGCCAGCGCAAATGAATTTTTCAAACAACGTATTGTGTGGAGCGTCAAGTTACTGGAGCGGGAAACGGGACTCGAACCCGCAACCTACAGCTTGGAAGGCTGTCGCTCTAGCCAATTGAGCTATTCCCGCACTTTTTTCATGGTGGCGAGAGCAGGATTCGAACCTGCGAAGGCTTAGCCAACGGTTTTACAGACCGTCCCCTTTGACCGCTCGGGAATCTCGCCCAACACCACTTGTACATTTCAAAACTTATCTCTACTAAGAAAGTAACATAAAAACCATTTAGATGCCAATATAATATTGTTTTTCCAAAAAAATTTCAACATTATTTTTAACATTATTTAATGAGCTGCACCAACGACACAACATTGCAACGACCTTTTTTGCGAATCCCGGTGATAATCAATTGTAACACGACAAACCTTCTGTTTGAGCAAAGATTCAATAATCTCTGGCCACTCTATCAAGCATATACTTTCCTCGTCGCTCAAATATTCGTCAAATCCAGCCTCTAAGAAATCATTTAAATTTGACAGTCTATATAGATCAAAATGGTAAAACTTTTGCCCTTGGTCATTTTTGTATACATTTAGATAGGTAAACGTAGGACTCGTGATAGCCCCTGAGATGCTACAACTCCTCAGTAGCTCTCTGGCCAAGGTAGTTTTTCCAGCGCCAAGCGGCCCATAAAAAGCAAAAACCCTACAAAACATAAACGTGTCCCTTAAGTATTGCACAACTTTTGAAATATCATTAAGACCATACACAAATGTTTTATCACAACTCATAGTAAATCCATCATAACTTTTTTATTTTCTTTAATTTTTTTCTTTCTTTTTTCGATACCGTATGCGCCCTGCTTTCTCTTGAGTCTGATCGACCAAGCGATTCGAGATCTTCTGTTTTGTACTGAACAATTTTACTCGCATCTTGCATCAACGCATCAAGCTCTTCATCTTCTGACTCAGAAAGTTTAATCGCTTTAGCTTGACTCATCGTCTTTTGACTTAAACCTAATTTCAACCTGTTTTGCATAATTTTATAAAATTCTTTCGAATCTATATATTCGATTCCCAACCTTGCGGCACAATTGCAAATATCCCTATCTGAAGAAACAAGAAGTATGTCTAAAGATTTATGCTCTTTTAGATATCTTTTTATGTAATGATCAGCACTCTCATTGTATCCTGAATATATCAAATAAACGCCATTCACTTTTTCTCGTGTTGGCCAATCATAAGACCCACCGTCAAAAACAAGCTCTATTTTATGCCCTCGGATTTTACGGTATTTTCCAAGCTGCTTTATGAATCGCTCTCTTTGGGAATCAGATATTGTGTTTTTTAGCAACGCCTGCTTTATGACGTTATATCCGTCAATCACTAAAATCATACTAAAGTTTTGATAAAAAGTTTATAATCAACCAACAACACTTACTGTACACCAAAAGACACAAAAACATAAGTAGCACAAAAATGCTTGCAAGGGATTGCAAAATTGCAAGCAACATATTACATTGTTTCTGTAAGGAAATATTGATTTTATAAAAATGTAATTAAAAAAAGGCTTATCATGGCACAACTTATTCAGATGCGTCAAAGAATAAAGGCGATCGAAACTATTAAAAAAGTTACCCATGCCATGAGGCTTATTTCCATGTCTCTACACTCTCGACTGAGAGTAAAAACACCTTTGCTAAAAAACTATAACGTTGAAATTTCAAACATATTCCAAAAGCTACGGTCTGTAGCTCCTGAATGGAAAAGCCCAATAACGCATCCGCAAGCGCCAGAAGAAAGTAATCCTTTATTCATACTTGTAGGTTCGCAAAAAGGTTTATGCGGAACATTCAACACCGCATTAACCAGAGAATTTGAAAATATTATGCCTGCACAAGAATTAAAAAAAACAAATTTTATATCCGTTGGCAAAAAAGCAGTAGACTACCTGGCAAAACAAAAAGTAAAATCAACCGTAAAAGAATTTAGTGAAATAACCGCAAGAAACTTTACAACGGTATCTAATGAGGTTGTTGATATAATTGTAAATGCAGAAAAACCCTACTCGTCAGTAAAAATATTAAGCAACGAGCTAAAAACATTTTTCTTGCAAAAACCACGACTTTTTCAATTAATACCCATCTCAGATAATGCTCAAAAAGATGAAAATCAAGACTTTAAGAGTGAATATATTTGGTACCAGGAAGCTCATGATCTGCTTGATAAAATTGCTCCACAATATATCGCCTCAAATATTAACGCCATCCTTCTGGAATCGATCCTTGCAGAACAAGCATCAAGATTCATATCTATGGACACGGCAACTAGAAACGCTAAAAACCTTCTGGAAGAAACAACCCTACAATATAACAAGCTCAGACAGGCAAAAATTACAAAAGAATTAACCGAATTGGCCACCAATTTCTAAAAAAAAAAACAAAAGGACATTCTAATGCCAGAATTTACAAAGCCGTTTAAAAGCATGAAATCAGACAGAAAACTTACAAAACAAGAGCTAATAAGGGAAATCCGCTTTATGATCGCATCAGAATACGAAGCTGTTCAGCTTTATACACAGCTAGCAGAATCTATCGACGATGAACTTGCCAAAGAGGTTCTCATCGATATCGCCAATGAAGAGATTGTCCATGCGGGTGAATTTCTGCGCCTATTGAAGCATCTGGCCACCGATGAGGAGAAATACTACCAAGAAGGTGCTGCAGAAGTAGAAGAAATGATGAAAAAGCTCGGAAAATAATACAAACTCGGACACATCGAAACATTCCAGAAAAAGCTCCTAAGCTGCTTGACAAATGGAGTTTTTTAGCCTATGCTGAAAATAAGTGTGGAAGTTTTATACATTAACAAATCCTTAAATAGGGGGTTACAGTTATGTTTAATCTAAAAAGGCTATTATCAGCTACTCTGATAGCATCTCATCTGTTATTTTGTGCAACAGTCGCTAATGCTAATGGCGCAGGAATTCTTCCCTACGCAAGAGATCAGAGAGGCAACATATTTTTCTTGGTAAGTGAAGATAAACACAGACGGGATGTTTGGACAGATTTTGGTGGTAGCGGACAGGCTGACATTGATACTGCATCAAAAGAGGGCCACGAAGAAACGATGGGAGTTTTCACGGGACATTATAGACACCCGTATGGCTGGAGACGCAAAGGCTACGCAGCAATAAAAAAACAACTAAGAAGCAATACAAAAAGAATGGCAACTAGTAAAGGTGACTATGCAACCTACCTTCTTGATATAACAGATTCTGTAAAACATCAAAACGGCAAAGTAAACATTATTAGGCATTTGCATTCAACATTAAGAATGCTCCAAAACCAAAAACAATCTCTAAGAAAAAAAAAGCAGCGAACACGGTTAACACAATACGAGTCAGACAAATTGAAACGGTTAAAATGCTTTACAGAAAAACGAAACTTCCTCTGGATATCAAAAAGAGATTTCCTAGACTCCATAGATAATGACACGGCTATAGGAAACCGACACACAGGAGGAGATAAACCACTATATATTCTTTTTAGAAATACTCTGCTAAGACGAGAAAACCGTGCAATGATAGAGAATTTGCGATAACCACACAAACAAAAAGATAAAAAAAAGAGCCAGCCCAAAACATGGGCTGGCTCTTTTTTTGACTTTTGCTATGTTAAAAAAGATATATTTTTTAACATAGCAAAGGAAAAAATTCATGAAAAAACAAACTATCATAATTGTTTCTGCACTTGTAATTGCCTCACTGACCGCAATTTTAAGAAGCGTCAATTTTATAAATCCGTTTGGCGTTATGAAGCCAGAAAGGAAAATGGAGAAATCTGAAATTATCAGAGCAGTGCGTTTATCTATCGCTGCAGAACACGAAGCTGTTCAACTTTACACGCAAATTGCCGAATCGAGTGATGATCCAATTGTAAAAAAAGTAATGCTTCACGTTGCAAATGAAGAACGAGTTCATGCTGGTGAATTTCTTCGTCTTTTAAAATATTTAGACCCGGAAGAAGAAAAACATTACCAAGAAGGTTACAAAGAAGTCGAAGAGGAGATGAAAAAATTTGAAGTTGAGAAAAAATCTTAAACTTCAATCTTCTTTTTTATTCTTCGATAGCTAGAATCTTTTAATTTTTTTGCCATGTCTGCTGGAAACTTACCAAGCACATTTTCTATATTAGTTCTGGCACCTTGTGAAATCAAGTACTCGGCAACTTCGTAATTTCCGTGTAAAAATGCCCAAAAGAGTGGAGTTGGACACAATACGATCTCTTTTAGCCTTTCAACTTCGTAACCAAGCGCATGTTGAAAAACATTGAAATTAACATTGCAGCCACACTCTTGAACTAGCTTTTCGATAACGGCCAACCCTTTATTCATCCTAACTGCGTGGTACAAAGGTTCAAAAGGAACACGCAATTCGCAATCATAAAGATAATCATAAACTCGATCATATCCCATTGCGTTTACTATCTCTGATTCATTTTTGTTTAAAGTATCAATCGCTTCTAAAATAATTTCGTCACTAGCGTCGTTAGATTTATTGCATAAAGATGCAAAAAAAGGACAATGTGATCTTCTCAAAGTGCCCTTGTTAAAGTCTAACCCTTGGCTTATCGACAAATATTCTTGCTCGGAGTATACAACTTCTTGTGAAGCACGAATTGGCGATTCTATCGTCTCAGTAAAATTTTCCACACTCTTTAAATCAGATAAATCACAATAACTCATGCTCCCCAAAAATTTACCCACCGCCTTAGAACGCAATCTATTGCTCGCAAACCTAAAAGCTCTAGAAAATCTTGAAAACATTGAAAATGAACAAAAATGGGAAGTTAATATAACAAAAACACATGAGTAAATTAATTTATTCTTCATACGGACCCTTTTTGAAAAAAAAAGATGGTTAACTAGTAGAAATGGTATACAAAAAGATTAAAAGTTCAAATTAAACTTTATGTTTTTTCGAGCAAAAATTATTTTATTTGCTTTATTTTTTCACCTGTTATAAATTAATGCCAAATTTTGAAAAATATAACTAAATCACACTTGACCAAAGGAGATTGTAATGCTCAGAAAAAACGTTTTAGGCCTATCTTTACTTTTAATTTTCTCACCCATAAAAGCAAATAACATCCAACAAGAAATGTCTAAAAAAAATGAACAAAACCATGTAACAAAATCCGTGATTTTAGCCGCAGGACTTGGTACGAGATTTTTACCGCTCACAAAATCAATACCTAAAGAGATGCTTCCAATATTGAACAAACCCGCAATGCAATATATCGTCGAGGAAGGTTTGGGCGCAGGTATAACAAACTTTTTAATGATAACCAGCAGCTCAAAGTATGCAATTGCAAATTACTTTGACTTTGACAGAGGATTAGAGGCCTATCTGAGCGAAAAAAATAAAAGAGAAATGATCTCTAGCGTCGACAACATTCTTGGAAAATCTCATTTTACATATATCAGACAGCCAAAGCCATTAGGCACCGGACATGCCGTTTTGATGGCAAAGCACTGTATCGATAAAGAATATTTTGCGATTATTTTACCTGACGATCTATTTTTCGGAGATACAAATCTACTTGAATCCATGATTGCCGTGTCAAAAAAAGAAAATGCAAGTGTTATCGCAGTACAAGAAGTTCCAATGGAAAAAGTTTCATCATATGGCGTTGTTAAGGTCAAAAAACAAATATCTTCCAATGTTTTTGAGATATCGCAACTTGTTGAAAAACCAAAACAAGAAGATGCTCCATCTAACATGGCAATCGTTGGACGATATGTACTTTCTCACAAAATTTTCGATTCCATAGAAAAAATAAAACCCGGCAGAACTGGCGAATTGCAATTAACCGACGCTATAATGCACATGATGCAACAAGGTGAACGCATCTTGGTCTATAAACTTGATGGCAACAGGTACGACACAGGAAACCCTCTTGGTTGGATTAAAGCAGTCATTGGGATATCGCTGAAAGATCCTTACTACGGACCAAAGGTTAGGAAATTTATTGCCGATATTGTCAAGTAACGCAAAAATATAATCACTAGTAGCGGGACGACAAAAAACCCCACTGCTATTTTTTTACCTCAATCAAAACATTCGTAAATCCCACAAACTCTCTAATCCTATAAAACTTTTTGAGTTTTATTGAAAAGTTTCGACACAATATTTTATTTTGTATGCAAAGGGACAACCACATACCATAAAGGAGGGGGGAAATGGTGAATAAAAACCTATCTATTTCTATCGTATTACTTTTATTTAACATCACAGCTTATTCTACTGAAAACAACCAAAAACCAATTAAGCGTGCAATTGTCGTTGGCGCAACTTCTGGAATGGGAAGGGCAGTAGCAAAGCTTTTGTCAAAAGATGGGTACATAATGGGTTTGGCTTCACGAAGGATTCATCTTTTGGAATCCCTGCAAGAAGAAATTGGTACCGAATCTTACATAAAACAAATCGATATATCTGATCATGAAAAAGCAGCAGAAAACCTGCAAGAATTAATTGCTCAAATGGGAGGTCTCGATATGATGTTTATCAGCATCAGCGCATACTCTGATTTGGGAAGTGAGGGGCTTACATTTTCAGGAGAGAAAAAAACAATCGATGTTGATCTGGTAGGTTTTTGGGTAATTGCAAAAACAGCACTAGATTTTTTTGAAAAACAAAATTATGGACACCTGGTCGGCATATCTTCGATCAGCGGAATCCGCGGTTCAGCATACTGCCCCGCTTACTCGGGAGCGAAAGCGTTTGTTTCAACATATTTGGAGGGCGTAAGGAATAAAATGTTACAAAACAATATTCCAATCTATGTAACCGATATCGTTCCAGGATGGGTTGATGTAGAACACACCACTTTTAGCCAACTTCCTGGAACCTACTGGGTAACACCACTTGATAAAGCCGCAAAACAAATTTTTGATGCAATTAAAGCAAAGAAAAAGGTTGCTTACATCAGCAAAAGACAAATTATCATTGCAGCACTTTTAAAAATTGTCCCAGATTTTATTTTCAATTGGATGGGCGAATTTTAATTTCTCAATCTTGAATAACTAAATGTTTTAGCAAACAAGCTACCACTGCAACATTTTTGGATGGGTCTTTTGAACAACTTCCTACTCGATAAAGAATTAAATCAGATATACACGCTTTGCCTGGCTGACCTTTTTCCAAAAGAACATCGAGTAATTCAACATCTGTATGCCAAGAGTTGTTCTCAATGCCCAGAGGAGTTTTTTTCTGGAGATCTTCAACGAGAACAGATCCTTCCGCACCATTTTCTAACAAATATATAGCTATTGCTTTTCCCTTTGCTCTATCGCTTGGTTTACCAGGCCTTACAGACAAAGATACCGCATGATGCAACGCTGTGCGAGATGTACAACTACACACTTCAGTCACAGCTTCCCTATTGAGCTCCACAACCCTTTTTACGCCGTCAAGGTCTCCTTGTGTAACACGTTTATGCAAATCTGGTTCTGGTTCACGATGGTCCATGGAAATAATATTTGAAGTAATTGTGGAAAAAATAAGACCAATAGAGAGAATAGTTATTTTTTTGTGCATAACAAAAACCTTTTTTAAAAAATTGACAAAATTAACAACTTGCTTTTGAAATTTACTACTTTCCATTTAAGAATCTGCTCAAAATTATTGTGAAAAGAATATAGCTTTTTTAAAACTGAGTCAATAGAAAAATAACATGGCAACAAAGCTACCAAAGCTTCAATGCAAAAACTGTAATAATAGGAATTGTGATGCAAGCTAGGCATACCACTCCTACTGAGGCAACTTTACAAATACACTTGTTGCTCTCCCTTTCAAGACGTACCCGCTCTTCCCAATCAATTCTTCTATTTTCATGCCTTTCTGCTTCTGGACTTGCCTCTTTTTTTAACTCCGCTACTGTCGTCGCCACACCACCTTTTGGTTTTTCATCCGTTTTAACCTGCGAATCCATGCCAAGCGTATAGAAATTGCTCGTCAAAAAAATAAAAAAAATTAGAAAAAAAATATAATGTTTCATAGCTTTACACCCTGCTTTGCACAAAAGTTTGATAATACCAGTGAATCATTGCCGCATATCTATTATCCCTCGTCATTCCAGAATCTGCAACAGAAATTATCACTGGACTTTTTTGCTCTCTTCCTGCCCACTCAATTTTCATCGCAATCCAATGATTTCCAAGGCAAGCTTTACGACCTCTGCGATCGTCCCAGCAAAGATTTATTCCTTTTACGTTTTTGCTCGAACTTGAGCTAAAAATAATATACTGCGGTGTCCCTTTCGTGCGAAAATCTTTTATTCTACCCTTAATTGAGCCGTACGCAAACGTGTTAGCTTTTCTGTTGTCCAAATTATTTATATCACAAAATGAGATCATTACATTTTTTTTGTGAAGCGATTTTGCACCGCTTTCGATCAGCCTTTTCATCTCGCGGTTTGACAAAGCATCTGTTGAGGAAAACCACCCTCTCATATTCTTTACATTTTGTTCCCACTCTGAAAAAAAAGATTCAAATCTTTTGCGATCCAACATAAAACCATAATCACAATGGCTGCTTTTCATCTTTCTGCTATTTTCAAACATGCACAAAAGATTGAACAATGAATAATATCCACAGGGGCCACTCCTTTTTTGCCTAACACAAGGAACTTCGCGAACTTTGTAAACATTTTTATTACCACCATTGGAAAAATCTCTTGAACTACCCTCTTTAACATTTTTTCCACACATCACAAAAACCGACTCGAGCGGCTTGCAGACACATAGTTTCCCGGTTACAGAACATTGCAGACATCCATCACTATTGGGGTTGACTCTGCCATGAGAATTAAACGCACCACGCTTGCTAAGTTTCACATTTATGCTGCATATTATCGCTTTTGATACTTTGTTGAATATGCTCATCTTGTATAATTTTCCCGAAAAACTTGATTCAATGCTACAATTCACCCCAATATTTGGACCAAAACATCGCGCCTCTTTTTCTAAAATCAAAACTAATATTGTTTTTAAAGAACTAGGCATATTTTTGATATTATATTTTTGCCGTAAATACCTTTGTCGCTGTTTTTTTCTTAATCGTAAAAATGCTGTCACTGCACTTATTAAATGCTGGTTTTGTTGAGACATTCCATCTTTTGCCCTCAGATTCGGTACAAAAACATAAGAATAAGCCAATAAAATAAGAAATAGTCTTTTTACTACTTTCATAAGATCCCCCTTACAATGGCAATTACTAAACAACCTCACGAATAAGGATAATACAATCGACAATTACTGCAAAAGGGTCTGATTATTTTCTGTTATTATTTTTTTACCTGAAAATGATACGTGAAAAAACTTTTTTCTAAAATTTTCACATTCTATTTTGTACAAAAACCTGATAATACCAGTGAATCATTGCGGCATACCTATTATCTTTGATCGCTCCAGAATCTGCAACGGAAATAATAACCGGACTTTTTTGTGCTTCTTCTGACCATTCAATTTTCATAGCTAGCCAGTGATTATCAAGACAGGCTTTACGCCCCATTCGATCATCCCAGCGAAGTTTTACACCTTTTACCCGCTTACGATCACTTGAACTAAAAATAAAATATTGTGGCGTTCCATTTTCACGAAAATCTCTTATTCTTTCCTTAATTGAACCGCTTGTAAACGTGTTAGCATCTCTTTCGTCTAGATTGTTTATATCAGAAAATGAAATCATAACATTTTCTTTATACAGAGACTCCACACACCTTTTGATAAGTTTTTTTATTTCAAGGTTTGATATAGCCCTGGAAGACGATACATAACCTCTTATATTAATCAATTCTTGAACCCACTGAGAAAGAAAAAACTCAAATCTTTCACGGTCCAACATAAAGCTACAATCACAATCTACACGGCTCATCTTTTTGCTATTTTCAGCCATAGACAAAAGATTAAACAACGCATAATGCCCGCAAGGCCCCTTTACCTTTTGCCTCAAACTTGGAAATTCACGAACCTTGTAAACATTTTTATCGCCATAAGAAAAATCTTCTTCTTCACCCTCCTCGATATTTATTCCATTCATAACAAAAACTGACTCAAGCGGCTTGCAAACACAAAGTTTTCCGGTTGCAGAACATTGCATACATCCATCACTATTAGGATCAATGTAGCCAGATAGACTAAATGAACCTTTTTTTCCATCCTTCACATCTATACCACATATTGTTTCACCTGAAAGCTCATTGCATATTCTAAACTTATACTCTTTTCCAAAAGTCGTTGCTGTAACATCGCAGTATACTCCAATATTCGCCCCTAAAAATTGCACCTCTTTTTCTAAAATTAATACAAGCATTTCATCTAAAGAACTTGGCACATCGCCAACGTCATACTTTTTCCGTAAATATATTTGCCGTTGTTCTTTTTCTAGACGCAAAAATGATGCTGTAACATCTATTAAATGCTCACTTTGCTGCAACATTCCATTTTCTGCAAAAACCTTATATTTCGCAAGAGTCTTATCTTTTACAACAACCTTATCACTTGCAGGCATCCCATCTTTTACACAAGATGGCTGCATAAGAATGCAAAGACAAGCAAATAAAATGAGAAATGATTTTTTTACTGCTTTCATAAGAAACCTCCCTACCAATGAATTTTACACATGTAAAACTATACACAATTATAACATAAGTACAAATTAAGTCAAGGCGGCCCGATTGCTTCTATTTGTCATACTTCAATTCAGCGCAATCCAACTGGATTGGTCTTATTCATGCAAAAATTAAATTCGCACAGAACAATGATTATGGAGAAACTCTTGGAGTTCCTATTTTTGTTTATTTTTTTATCTGAAGATGATACGTATATGCTGGAGGGACATTAAGAAACACTCGATTTCTTTCAATCAAAAATTTTTTTCTAAAATTTTCTAAAATTTTCATGCTTCGTACAAAATCAACTCTCTTTTTGCCCATTGAAAAAAACTTTCTTATGTTTGCAGTCAACATATACTCAAAATAGGAGACTATTCCATTATTTTTGATTAAATGTTTGTACTTGTTAACAATAGATGATACTAGATCCGAGCCAAAGGCATTGAACGGTAAGCCAGATATTATAAAATCATAAACATTGTCCGTCTTAAAATCTAATATCGACAAACAATGAATTTTAACGTTTTTATGTGTTCCAAATTTTTTTCTCAAAATATCACATAAGTTAGAATCTAATTCTATAACATCAAGCAAATCCTGGTCGCCCATCTTTTGGACTATTTTTTCTGTAAAAGCCCCTGTTCCAGCACCAACTTCTAAAATTTTTATCGGGTTATCTTTTTTCTCTATCTTTTTGACAATCGTGCTAGATAAAAAAGAGGAACTCGGGATAACTGCACCTATACGTTTAGGATTTTTTACAAGGGCATACAAAAAAGAACCCGATTCCCTAAAAAAGATTCTCGCTCTTTGACTAGAAAAAATACCTAAAAGCAAACTTAAACAAAGAACTGCAAAAACTTTTTTTTTACTCACGTTACATTCCACTAATTAAAAGTATTAAAAATATGATTTTCACGTTTTTTCGCATAAACAAGCTGTTTTTGCAAAAAAAAAGCCTAGAGTTACGGAAAAATTTTCCTGTACAACCAATCCGGCATTATTGACATTACCCAGGCAATCAAGCGCCAACGTTTTGAAATGTACGCATCTTTTCTTTTGTGTCTAATTGCCTGAATAATTTGTTTTGCAGCTTCTTCTTTCGTCGTAACCCAAAAAATGCCCTTCAAATCGCTGTATTTTTGACGTTCTACATCAACTGGCCCGGGAATAATTTCGGTAACGTAGATTGGTAATTTGTTTTTCATCATTCTGTTTCTAATTACATCAAGATATCTTCCAGCAAATGCTTTTGCACCGCTATACTCTGGTGCAGCGATAGATCCATTTATTTTTAAAATTGACGAAACACCAACTAAGTGACCATGTCCCTGTTTTTCAAACTGTTTTACCGCAACATACGCAGAAACCCAAAACCCATTAACATCAACTTCTACCAGTTTTTTTACTTGTTGCCAATCTAGTTTTGCAGTTGGCTCCATCGCACCAATATCACCCTGAGCAGAGACACTAACAAACATTAAATCTAACCCGCCCATTTCGGTGATAAACTCTTCGAGCCGCTCTTTTGCCGACTCCATTTTTGAAACATCAATCTGTTTTATGTGCGTTTTTGTCGGAATTTCTTTTTGAAGAGAGTGCAAAAGCGACAATCTTCTTCCTATCAGGCCAACTTCATACCCATCTTTTGCGAGTTCTTTTGCAACCTGCCTTCCGATACCAGACGTAGCACCGACAACAATCGCCTTTTTGTCTTTTGGTAATGCCACCTTTGGAAGATCTTGATACTCCATATAGACAATCAATTTGTTTGCGTAATACACAATTGCAATCAAAAACAAAATATTGAATAGCTTTTTCACTTATGTAGCCTTTCTTGGTTTTTTCTTTTCTTCGCATACAACGAATAAAACGATGGCCTCAAAGTACCAAAACAACTTGCAAGCTGGCCCTCTGACTTCAAAAAAATTAGCAAACAAATTCGTTATTAGCAACTGCCTTTTTGTGTTTTTTGGACAAGAAGAATGCAACAAAGAACCAAATACCTACCAGAGCAATTGATATTGATGAACTTATGTTCAAAAACAGTGCTGCGCCTATAGCACCGTGTTTGCTGGTGTATATTTTTCTCAATAAGTTGACAGCAGAACCAATAGATTTTGAACTTCTTCCACCAAAAGCCTCTATCCACCCCATCGTCTTGTACCTTGTTTCTTTTTTCACGGGGATGTAAAGATTTTTAAGCGTCGGTTGATTGAGTGCATAATTAACCGCTTTTGAAAATACCATTATCCAAAATGCTACACCTAAAATTGGGTAACTCCAAAGCAAAAACACCGCCGATAAAACTAAAAGTGGCGTTATCAAAAGAGAAACAAATACACCAAGCTTACGTTGAATACTGTTTATGCCAAGAAGCACACATAAGAACGCAACGATACCGGTCATGTATGCATATTTTGCCAAATAAGCAGCACTATCAAGTTCTAGAGGAAATGCCGCACGAGCCATCAACTTAAATTGGAAATCAAATATCGTCACAATAACCTCAAAAACCATTACAATAAAAAGTATTCCCATTAGATAACCATTTGAAAAAATTGTCTTTATTCCCTCAACAAAACCAACTTTCCCATTTTTCTTGACGCCTTCGACAGGCTTACCTTCATACCTTTTAAGCTGATCTTTTGGGGTATACTTCATAAAAAGCCACAACATAACTGCTATCAAAATCATGATACCCGCGCAAATAGCTGGTATTGGCGCACTGCTTGTAAAACCTAAGTTCTTTGCAGTTATAAAAAAAGGCCCAACAACGTTACCTAGCTGCCCGAATATGTAAATCAGAGGAAAACCTCTTTTTGCAGATTCCGGCAACGTTATATCTGTCACAATAACCCAAAATGAGGCTACAATAACAGAACCGTAACTTTCTATAAACCAGTACCAAAGCCAACCAAGCATTCTACTCGATGAAACTGTTTTATTGGCAAGACCAATCTTTGGATCCATAAAGCAAAAGGTAAATGCCAAAGCTGCAACCGCGTAAATTACCATCATCGTATAAAAAACTTTCTCTCTTTGGAATTTTTCAACAATCTTCATGTAAAATATGACAATCGGGAGTATGAAAAGAGCCGAAAATATTTTTGCCCATGGTAAATTTTCAGCTCCGACCGTAACAAAAAAAACACTGTCTTTTACCGGTCTAAGCGTCCAGTAGACAAGAATGACAAAAAAGAAAATAGCTGCAAGAGAAAGAAACTTGCGAACTTCTGCCTTACTCTCGAACTTCCCCCAAATGTATTGGGCAAGTTTTTTGAGAAATTGTTTTATCGAATCAAACATATCGGCCTCCTTGAATGGTTACAAAAACACGAAAAACAGACTACACACATTCATTCTAGTGTTTTTTTGCCAATAAGCTATACAAAATTTTATACGATGCCCCATACGCACTTTTTATCAAAAATTAATTAGCAAACATATTTGTTCTTTGCAAAAAAAATATGGAATGTATACTTTTACCGTCTATATTCATCTATATTTTATTTTTTGGTTATTTACGGAGAATTTGTCGTGGAAGATTTAAAGCAAATGTGGTCTAAACAAGCTGAAAGTATACCGTGGGCAAAGAAATGGGAAAAGGTTTTGGAGCAAAACGGGCCATTCGCAAAATGGTTTGTCGGTGGCAAATTAAATGCCTCGTATGCATGTCTCGATGCTCACATCACAACATCACGAAAAGACAAGATTGCCCTTCATTGGGAAGACGAAGACGGTAACATGCAATCTTTTAGTTTTTTGCAATTGTATCATAAGGTAAACAGGTGTGCGTCAGCTTTAAAAAATGTTGGGGTCAAAAAAGGTAATCGGATTGTTATCTTTTTGCCAATGATTCCACAAGCAGTTGTTGCAATGCTTGCTTGCGCCCGTATTGGAGCTATTCACTCCGTGGTATTTTCTGCATTTGGTGCAGGCGCTTTGGCCGACCGCATTGATGACGCGAAAGCAACATTTGTAATAACGGCAGACTTTGGAAAACGTCGCGGCAAATTAATTCCTCTCAAACAAGTTGTTGATCAAGCTTTGGAAAAAGTCTCTGGGGTAAAAAAAGTTATTGTTGTAAAAAGGACTGAAGAAACAATTCCGTTTAATCATGAGAAAGATTGTTTTTATCATGAAATAATCGAAAATGCTGACGAGTATATCGAACCTGAAATGGTAGAGGCAAATCATCCGTTATTTATTTTGTACACGTCCGGTACCACGGGCAAACCAAAAGGGATTGTCCATTCGACCGGTGGATATCTTGTATACATCAATTCAGTTTTTAACGCAGCATTTAACCCGGACAAAGATTCCGTATATTGGTGCACCGCTGATATCGGTTGGATTACCGGTCATTCTTTCGTAACCTACGCACCCTTAATGACAGGAACAACATCTGTTATCTATGAAGGCGGCCCAGATTATCCTGGCATTGATATATGGTGGAAAATAATTGAAAAATACAAGGTTTCTATTTTTTACACATCCCCTACTGCACTTCGTATGTTCATGCGCTACGGAACTGATACAATTAAAAAGAACGATTTGAGTAGCCTAAAAGTTTTAGGCTCCGTTGGAGAAGTGATCAACCCTGAAGTCTGGCTCTGGTACAGGGAACACATTGGAGAAAACAGGTGCCCAATAATCGACACATGGTGGCAAACAGAAACTGGAGGATTTATGATTTCTCCATCTGCTAAAAACTTGGTTGATTTAAAACCTGGCTCGGCAACACTTCCTTTGCCTGGCATTGAGGCTGATGTTGTTGATGAACATGGAATTTCTGTAGAACCAAACACAAAGGGATATTTGGTTATAAAAAAGCCATGGCCTGGTATGCTCATGGGTATTTACAACAATCCTGACCGTTACAAGAAAGTGTATTGGTCGAAATTTCCGGGAATGTATTATTACACTGGCGATTATGCAAAAAAAGACGATGACGGTTATTTTTGGTTACTTGGAAGAGCAGACGAGGTACTCAACATTGCAGGACATATTTTAGGCACTTCTGAAATCGAAAACGCCACCGTTGAAAGTAATGCTGTTGCAGAAGCCGCTGCTGTTGGTGTACCGGATGATCTCAAAGGTGAGGCTATAGTTTTGTTTGTTACGCTCAAAAAAGGTATGGAAAAAAGCGAGCTTGTTAAAAAAGAAATTATCAAAACAATTCGCAATAACATGGGACCTATTGCAAAACCACGAGAGATATATTTTGTAGATAGTTTGCCAAAAACTCGATCTGGAAAAATTATGCGTAGAATATTAAAGGCAATTGCAACAGGAAAATCCATTGGTGATGTTTCTACACTAGAAAATGAGCATTCGGTAAAACTTGTCATTGAGAAGTTTAAAAAGAAATGTAATTGCCAACAGTTGTAGACTCCTTTTGCAATATTTCTTCTATTATGAGGAACCTAATGCTCTCACCTCTTTTTCAAAAAACTACCTAAATCAAGACTTTAGCGCATTTTTATCCCATTTGGATCATGAGCTCTTCCCATTCCTGGCTCTTTCGCGAAAGATCGTTTTGCAATTTTTGCAACTCTGAGCTCGCTTTGCTATATTCCTCTGTGCCGTATGCGATTGTTTCGAATTTTTTCATGAGATCTGAAATCTTTTTTTCTATCTTGCCAATTGAAGATTCAACTTTTTTGAGTTGTTTGCGTTGCAAATGAGCCTCTTTACCAACTGCCTTTTCTTCTTGATTTTTGGGCTTTTTCTTCTTCAATTTTTTAGAAATAGCATGCTCTTGCTCCATTTGTTTTTTGTAATACAGATAATCGTCGTAGTTACCTTCATAACTAAAAGTACCTTCTGGAGTTAAATCTAAAATATCTGTTGCTAGGCTGTTTAAAAAACTTCTATCGTGAGAAACAAAAAGAATAGTTCCGTCATATTTTGAGAGCACATCTAGTAAAATATTTTTCGATTGAATATCTAAATGGTTTGTCGGCTCGTCAAGAATGAGAAAGTTTGCATCCTGCAGCAAAACTTTAACCATTGCAACACGGTTTTTTTCTCCACCACTAAGCACCGATATTTTTTTGTTAATATCGTCACCACTAAACAAAAAAGCCCCCAAAAGATTCCGGACCCTTAATCGAGCCTCTTGCGTCTTACATGCTGATTCGACTTCTTCGATAATGGTATTCAAGTGATTTAACGATTTGTTTTGATCCTGCTCAAAAATTACAGGCTTTACATTATGACCAAAGGAAAATTCGCCATTTTTTGGAGCATATTTACCCATGACAACATTTAAAAGCGTTGTTTTACCTGTGCCGTTAGGAGCAACTATTGCAACCTTATTTTTCTTTTTGACCTGAAACGATACGTTTTTAAAAATGTTACTATCATCGAACGAAAATCCCAGATTTTTTGCGGTTAAGACAATTTTGCCAGTTGGCTTTGTCGGAGGCAAATTTAATCTAATATCTTTTTGCTTATGCTCCAGCTCAATCTTGTCAATTTTTTCAAGAGATTTTATCATGCTTTGCGCCATCTTTGCCTTAGATGCCTTGTATCGGAATTTGTCTATTGTAACCATCTTTTTCTTTATCAGTTTTTGCTGCTCTTCATATTTTTTCTCTAGCATCGCCGTGTTAGCCTCTTTTTGCACAATATATTTGTTATAATTTCCCGTGTACATGGTAAGCTTGCCAAGTGAAATATCACAAATATAATCGCAAACGGTGTCTAAAAAATATTTGTCGTGAGCTACCAAAATAAATCCAAAAGAAGCATTACGTAAAAAATCTGCAAACCAATCTTTTGCAATAAGATCAAGGTGGTTTGTTGGTTCATCAAAAAAATAAAAGTCTGCTTTTTGTAGCAAAAGCTTTGCCAAAACAAGTCTCATTTTCCATCCGACACTCAATTCTGAAACCGGCTTATCGAGCTGATTTTTTAAAAAACCAAGGCCCATGAGCATCTTTTTTGCCTGTGCACATTTATCGTCATATTCAACTTCGTGCAACTCTTGATGTAAATGAGCATAGCTTGCAAGTGCATCATGATCTTTTTCATTTGTGCGTAATAACGTTTCAATTTTCTCTTTTTGTTCAAGCAACTGCTCAAGTTTTTCAAAAGCACCAAGGGCTTCATTTAAGATAGTTTTCTCAGAAACCAATACAACATCTTGCGGCATAAACGCACAGTTAAACGATTTTGGAATATAGATTTTGCCAGAATCAATATGCTGATGCCCCGCCATGGCTTTTAACAATGTTGATTTACCTGAACCATTCCTTCCGACAAGACCAATTTTTTGATGCGGTGCAAAGTTACAAGAAACGTCATCAAAAACAATTTGCTCTCCAAAAGAAAGACTAATATTTTCTAATTTAATCATAATTGTTTAAACCGATGTTAAAAATAAGCCTTAATACTTTTTGAAAACTCACCAGACGCTATTGTTTCCACTCCATAGGCAACTATATTGTCCGCCAAAGGAAAAATCTCATCGCCCGGATACATAACAGCAAGATGATCAAGTTTAAGATCACTAATCGAAATACGCATCGATTTGGTAATTTTTGGCGCGTCCGCATATTTAAACTCAAAACCAAGCCGCTTGCCATTTTTGTTTATAAACAAATCTAACTCAGCATTTGCTTGCGTTGCCCAAAAATAACAGACTTCCGATGAAGCTTTCAGCGTGCGAATTATTTCTTCCAGAGCAAATCCTTCCCAAAAAGCACCAAGCTTTGGATTGGTATGAAGTTGCTTCTTATCAGTAATGCCCAATAGCGCATGCAACACCCCACTATCTCTAAAATAAATTTTAGGAGATTTTACCTGCCGCTTTTTTAAATTTTCAAACCACGGGTACAAAATTCGCACCATAAACGTTCCAGCCAAAATATCAAGATATTTCCGAACGGTATGGTCTGATACCCCCAAAGATCTACCAATCTCACTCGCATTAAATATTTGACCATGGTAATGAGCGAGCATAAGCCAAAAACGTCGCATCTGCTGAGCTGGAATGTCAAAACCAAGAGCAGGGATGTCTCTCTCTAAAAAAGTTGAAATATAATTTTGTCTCCAGAGATAACTTCCAGCATCATTAGAAGCCAAATATGAACGGGGAAAGCCCCCTCTCAACCAAAGCTTTGTTGTTTTTTTAGTTTCTACAAGTGAAAACGGGGGAAGTTCTATATACCCAATTCTTCCTGCTAGCGTTTCGGAAGACTGACGAATAAGATCCCTTGAAGCGCTCCCTAAAATTAAAAACCTTCGATCAGTTTTTTCCCGATCAACAAGAACTCTGAGGATTTCAAAAAGATCCGGCCTTCTTTGGATCTCATCAATGACAATCAGAGGCTGAGTAACACTCTCTAAAGCAAGCATTGGGTTCTCTAAGCGAGCCAAATCCAGCGGGTCTTCCAAATCGAAAAAGTAAGCATCATCGGGAGCATATTTTTCGATATACATTTTTGCAAGCGTCGTTTTACCAACCTGCCTTGGACCAAGAATCGCGCAAATAGGATGCACGCTAAAATGGGTATTTATATCTTTTAGATAACTATTTCTTTTCATAATTCTCCTTGAAATTTCGAAGTTCAAGTTCGATTTTACAAGGAAAAATCAATTTTTGCAAGAAAAATTAAGCATTTTTCAAAAGCTCAAAAAACAAGAACGGCCTCCTAGAGCGACTATCAAATTTTTGTCCTTGTAAACTCGAACTCTGACTTCGAGTTTACAAGGACAAAAATTCAAAAACCCTTCCCAGAGGTGATCTTTTCAAAAAACACTCGCTAGACGAAGTCCAATCTTTTTCTCAACCTTGAAACAGCATGAACGCAGCCAAGGACGCTAAAAACTAACACCATCGCAATGCATACCCAAAAGTTAATTGCAGATTGGTCACCCAAAATTGCCGCCCTGTGCCCTTCTGAGATGTACGTAATTGGGTTGAGAAGATCTGTGTATGCCAACGTTGGAGACCAGGCGTAAAGTACTTTCCAGGAAAATTGAAAACATCCCAATATCCAAAGTGGGTACACAAAACGCATCCACACGCTACCCAAACGGGCTGAACTTGGAACAAAACTTGCAGTCCACAACCCAAGTACGCCATAAAAAATATTTGATGTAAAAAAAATTGCAGCATATTTTACAAAATCCACTTGGGAAAATGAAAAACTGTTCCACAGTAAAAGCTTACCAATTGGCAAAACCAAAACTCCCAACAAGCATGCAATTGCGGCGTAATAGATTACCTTGCGTACAAAAACGGTCCAAGAAGGATACGGGAGCGTAAGATAATACCCAGTTCTATAATCACCTTCAAAATCGGCAACTAAGTTAACAACACATGGAAATGTTTCGAACTGACCAACACTTGCACATACACCGGCAAGCATAAATGCTCCATACGTTGCCAAAATACCAAAATTGGGCAAAATATACGCGGCAATTAAAAGCGTGGTCGAAACCCATATAAATGTGTCAATCCACTCGTTCCAAAATCCTTTCTTTATAATTTTGACATCAGTCTTAAAAGACTCTTTCAAAATGTACAAAGACGAAAATATATTCCGTAATTTACTTTTCATTTGTTTCCTTTACCAATTGTATGAAAACATCCTCAAGATTTTTCTTTTCAAACTTTTTTTTAAGATTTTCGGGGGTATCAAATATGCTCACATCACCATGATCTAACACACATACGTAATCTGAAAGAACTTCTGCTTCTTCCAAATAGTGCGTCGTAAAAATAATTGTCATGCCGTCATCTCTCATTTTTTTCAGTATTTCCCATAAATTTCTACGAATCTGGGGGTCAAGCCCAACTGTAGGTTCGTCCAAAATAAGAATTTTGGGATTATGCATAATACTTCTGGCAATCAAAACCCTTTGTTTGTATCCACCAGAAAGCGTTCTTGGATTTTTATCCAAGTACTCGGCAATCTCAAGATCTGATGAAAGCTCTTTTATTCGTTTTTCAATGTCATCTTTAGACATCCGCATATATCTTCCGGATGAATCGAGGTTTTCCCTGACGGTAATCATGTTATGCAGGTTTGGCCTTTGCGGACAAAAACCAATATTTTTGCGATATTCATTCAAGTTCAAATAAATTGAGCTTCCCTTGAAAAAAATATCTCCTGATGTGGGCGGCTTTAACGTCGCAATTATCGAAGAGAGTGTTGTTTTGCCAGCACCATTTACCCCAAGCAGACTGATAATTTTGCCTTGCTCAAACGCAATCGTAACACCTTGCAAGGCGCTAAAATCGCCATATTTTTTTTCTATGTTTACAACTTCAAGTAACTTCGCACTCATTTTTGTACCTTATTACACTTAACAGACAGGCTTATATGCATAAGTCGATATAATTTCGTGTTAATAAACTTGCGATAAAAAATTGAATAATTAGACTCTGATGCACCATGTGCATCTAAAAAGAAAATTTGCTTAAGACGTACTTTTTGTAAAATACGTCAAAAAACAATTGTGAAAATGGTTATCGTAATTGACATATCCCGACTCCTTGATCAACTTGGGATTATATAATTTCTGTTCATTTTTTATTATGAGCTAAAATCACAAAAAGTCAATTAAAAATCGCAATCCTTGTAATTCCATAAACCAAGCAGGGTACACCAAAAAACTCCCCATCCCTCCAGTATTTCATACCGTTTTTCTCAGCAACTCGTATTGATGCAATATTATCCGGATGCATACAAGAAACCAAATATGGCAATTTTAGGGTTTCAAACCCATAATCACGTATTGATACTGCAACTTCTGTACCAAGTCCTTTGCCCCAATGTTTCTTTACCAAACGATAACCAATCTCTGTCAAATATTCATAATCAATTTTTACATTGTGAATACCACAAGCACCAACAAGCTCTCCTGTTTTTTTGAGAATAACAGCCCATTTTCCATACCCATGCTCTTTATAACTTTGTAACGTTTTTTTAAGAAAAGCTCTCACGCCTTTCATATCCAATGGCCCACTCACAGAAAAATGCATAACATCGGGATCTGAAAACAACTTTAAAAGATCTTTTTCGTCTTCCATCGTAAATTCACAAAGTATTAATCTTTCCGTTTCCAAGACAAATTTGCCTTCTTTTTTTGAATATGAACAAGAGAGAGGTAAAACTGAAAAAATAGATACTGACAGTGCAGCTAAAGCAACTACATAATTGAAACTGAAAATATTCATAATTGCCCTAATTGGTCATTTGATTTCTTTTAATAACTTTCAGGCCCTCTAGAATTGAAAGACCTGAAAGCTTATCTTTGTTGCTCTCAATAAAAGTTTTGACGATTTCAGGGTTGGTTTTTGAATATTCTCTCAAAGACCAGCCTATCGCTTTCCGTATGAAAAATTCTTTTTCATGAGAAACTTTTAAAATAAGGCCCGAAAGAAGATCAAAATCTGTTTTATCTTTGTACCTAAGCTGAAAAAGCAACGCTGTGCGCCGTACCCACATATTTTTGTCACAAATCCATTTGTTCGCAAATTTGTACATGTTTTTGCTACCCAAAAGAGATGTACCAACGAGATTTGCAGCAAACATGTCTACGATGTCCCACCATCCAGAAATTCTTATAATTTTTATGTACACATCAATATTTTCTTCCAGAATAAATTTTTTAAACTTTGATGCGTACGTTATTCCTGCGTACCAGATTTCTCTCTGTTTTGCATGTTCAAAAAGATACAGCAAAGTATTGCAATATTCTTGATTGTCTTCAGGAATAAAATCTTTAAAAACAGCGTTACTGATTTTTTTAACATCTGGCAAGGAAACTCCAAAAAATTGCATCTGCGATTTCATATACTTTTTTTGCGCTTCTGCTTTTATTGGATCAGCAACTTTTAAAAATTCTGCTTCTAATTTTTTTATTAATTTTTCTGGTTTGTTCATGTCAATCTTTACTTTTGCAAACACTTACGCCTACCATCTTTTGAAGTAAATCTATTAAAATCATTTTCATCATCAACTTTAAATTTGATTGAAGCTCCGAGTTTTGCAAGTTTTTTGTCCAACGACTCATACCCTCGTTTAAAATGATGCACACCGGTCATTACGGTTTTGCCCTCTGCGGCCAAACCTGCCAAAACCAACGCACAAGATGCACGGATATCGGTCGCAATTACCGAAGTACCGTACAGTTGCTCAACACCGGTAATTGTTGCGGTATTGTGCTCAACTTTTATCAACGCACCCATTTTTTGAAGCTCATGCACATGCAACAATCTATTTTCAAATACCGTTTCTTGAATAACACTGGTCCCTTCGGCGAGACATTGCGCGGCCATCATAGGCGCTTGCAAATCAGTTGGAAATCCTGGGTATGGACCTGTTTTGAAAGATACTGCCTTAGGTCTTAATGTCGCCTTTAAGTTTATTCCAATATCATCGGCACCAACTTCTACTTCATGCCCCATCTGCTGCAATTTGATTAAAAACATATCCATGGCATGCGCCGGCGCTTGCGGTAAATGTATTTGCCCACCGGTAACAGCTGCAGCTAAAAGTAGGGCTCCCGCCTCTAAACGATCGCTCATCACGCAGTGTTCTATAGGCTTTAAACCCTGCACCCCCTCAATTTCAATTGACACTGCCGGTAAAATATTTATTTTTGCTCCCATTTTTTTCAAAACAACAATTAGGTCAAGAACTTCTGGTTCAAGCGCTGCATTTATTATTTTTGTACGCCCTTCTGTCAAAACCGCGGCCATCAAAATATTTTCAGTTGCCCCAACGCTAGGGTATTCTAAAATTATTTTTGTTGCTTTTAATTTTGTACTTCGCGCAGAAATAAACTCACCAGACATATCAAATGTTACATTCATTTTTTTGAGATTGGTCAAGTGATAATTTATTGGCCGAGCACCAATTACACACCCTCCTGGCAAAGCGATATCGGCACAACCAAATCTTGCAAGCAATGGGCCCATAACGAGTACTGAAGCTCGCATCTTTTTCATTATCTCGGGACAAACTTTGTATTTGTCTAACGTTGTAGTATCAACCTCTAGCGTATTTTGTTCTGGGTCAAAAAAAACATCTGCTCCCAAAGACTCCAACAACGCGATCATGTTAAAAACGTCTTGAGAACACGGAACGTTTGTAAGTTTAGATTTTCCAGGAGCAAGTATCAAAGACGCCATAATAACCAAAACTGCGTTTTTTGCACCAACTAATTGTGCCTGCCCACGCAGTCCGAGAGATTGCTCAACGACAATATATTGATTTGACATGGTTGACCTTCTTTGTCTTAACGTTATACGTTATCTTTTTTTGACTATACGTTTTTTGGACACGCGTTTTTTTGCTAAACGCTTAACTTCGCCATCTTTTTTTAGCATCATTACCTCTTGCTTTGTTAGTTCTCTCCATCTGCCCAAAGCAATTCCTCTTTTTGTAAGCCCTGCATAGTTTGTACGGTCAAGCTTAACAACATTGTATCCAAATTTTTTAAAGATTCTTCTCACAATTCTATTTTTTCCACTATGGATTTGCATTCTGACATGTTTTTTACTTTTGCCCAGGACATAACCAATTCTATCTACCCTTACTAGTCCATCTGCCAATGTTATACCTGATCTTATCTTTAAAATGTCCTCGTATTTAATTGGTTGATCTAGAACAGCAATGTAAACCTTTTTAACTTCAAACTTTGGATGACAAAGTTTTTGAGAAAACTCTCCATCATTTGTTATCAAGATGACACCTGTTGTCAACCTATCAAGTCGCCCGACAGGGTACAATCTTTCTTTAAATGCTCCTTTTAAAAGATCAATAACCGTTGACCGACCTTTTTCGTCGGACAATGTTGTTATGTAATTTTTTGGCTTATTGAGCAGAAGATAAATTTTTCTTTCACTTTTTATGACCCTATCTTTAAATTTGACTTTGTCACCAAGCAAAACTTTATGCCCCGGCTCTGTTATTACAACGTTATTCACTTTTACAAAACCATCTTTTATGTATTCAACTGCATTACGTCTGGAACATATTCCTGCCTGTGAAAGATATTTATTGAGTGGCGTTGCCACGTCATTTGCTTTTTTTGTTTTCATATAAAAATCATTTTTTTTAAAAAGTTTTTAAGATACTCCTGTTATAATACCGCAATATTGCACAAGAGTGAATCGATATCAAAACAAACTTTAAAAAACTATTTTTATCTTTATCATAATTAATACGTAATAATTCAAGATAAAAATAAGGAAAAATATGTCGACCAAGAAAAAAGGATCTTTGGAGGTTATATGCGGGCCAATGTTTTCTGGAAAATCTGAAGAGTTAATTCGCAGATTAAGAAGAGCACAAATTGCGAGGCAAAACGTATTAACATGCAAACACAGCCTTGATAACAGATACATGATAGAATGCATCATTTCACACGATGGAAATAAATTAGAGGCAGAAGCAATTGAAGAGGTAAGCGATCTTATGAGATTGGGTCTCGACAAAAAAATTGACGTTGTTGGGATAGATGAGGTGCAATGGTTTGAAACTCAAATAGTAAGTGTCATTTGCGATCTAATTGAAGCAGGAAAAAGGGTCATTGTTGCGGGATATGAACTTGATTTCAGAGCAATGCCAGTAGGCCCAATGCCCACACTGCTTTCAATCGCAGACAAAGTAACAAAGCTACAAGCAATCTGTACAATATGCGGAAAAGATGCAAACTTAACACAACGGTTGGTAAATAATCAACCTGCAAAATATGAAGACCCTGATATTGTTGTCGGCGGCGCTGAAGGGTATCAAGCAAGATGTAGAAATTGTCACATAATTAACAAAAAACCAACATTTCAATTAAAACAGGATCAATGAGCAAAATAAAAATATCGTATCAATGTTCAAATTGTAGCTACAACGCAGTAAAATGGCTTGGCTGTTGTCCAGAATGCAAACAATGGGAAACATTTGAAGAAATAAAACACACCCCATCAGTTCTTGCAAAAAAAAATAAAAAATCAGAAAGTTCTTTGGTTAGCCTGCACGCTGTAAAAACACAGAATAAAAAACGTATGCTTTCTGGAATTTCTGAGTGGGACAGGGTTGTCGGCGGGGGCATCATGCCAAGCTCATTATTAATTTTGACCGGTGACCCGGGAATTGGAAAATCAACATTGTTGCTACAAATTTCTAACAATCTCGCAAAAAATTATACTGTTTTTTATTTTTCTTCCGAGGAATCTCTTCAGCAGGTAAAAAGTAGAGCAGAACGCCTTGGCTGCATAAATGAAAATTTATTATTTTCCGATCAGGCCAACTTGCAATCAATAACAGAAACAGCACAAATTAAAAAACCTGATTTGCTAATCATAGACTCAATTCAAAATTGCTACACAAGCCAAACACAGACAGTCCCTGGCAGCATAGGACAATTGCGGGAATCTGCTTTTTTGCTTATGCGTTTGGCCAAAGAAAACGATATCGCCACAATTGTCAGTGGGCACATTACAAAAGAGGGAAACATTGCAGGGCCAAAAACACTAGAGCATATGGTTGATGGTGTTTTTTATTTGCAAGGTGAAGACCGCTGGCAAACAAGAGTTTTACGTTCAGTTAAAAATAGATTTGGTACCATAAACGAGCTTGGTTTTTTTCAGATGAGCCAATCTGGACTGCAAGAAGTTCCAAACATAAACCAACATTTAATTGAACAGGTTTCGCATTCACCAGGATCTGCGTTAGTCAGTTTTGTAGAAGGCTCTCGCCCGCTTTTACTTGAATTACAAGCTTTGACTATTTCCTCAAGGCTAACCATACCACAGAGAATAATTTCAGGAATTGATCATAAACAGGTGGTTTTAATTGCTGCAATTTTGGAAAAATATTTGAAGGTTAAATTCAGCACCAATGATATATTTTTCAAAGTCGGCGGAGGATTTAAAATTAAGGGCAGCTCATCTGACCTTGGCATAGCACTCGCCTTGCTTTCTAGCTACTTTCAACAACCGCTGCCAAATAAATCAATTGCCCTTGGGGAAATAAGTTTAACGGGACAAATAAAACCAATTAATCAGATAAGCATCCACATAAAAGAATCGGAAAAATTTGGCATTGATCAAATTTTTGTTGCAAAAAATCAAAA
>Ga0180433_10001248_pt1 | contig 42834 bp, 86 predicted proteins | sample SS_ome_8_FD_132980 | JGI IMG/M metagenome (GOLD analysis project Ga0180433, IMG submission 132980) | Hypersaline lake sediment archaeal communities from the Salton Sea, California, USA - SS_1_D_1 metaG | ecosystem: Environmental > Aquatic > Non-marine Saline and Alkaline > Hypersaline >...
ACAGATTGCTATGAAACCAAGTTCACTGCTGTTCTGACTTGGAATAACAACATGCTTGTGAAGAAAAATGCTAAGTAAACGAATCTGCGTATCTTGCTGGGGCGGTAAAGGGTGGATTTCAGAAGACGATAACAGCGAATGGAGATGTCGTTATTCGGAATATAGATGGGTGAAAATCAAATACAAAGTTCCTGACAGCTGCCCTTTTATTCTTGAGCAACTGATGGATACACAGCATGTTTGTGAGTAAAACTATCTGTCTAAGATGCAGAAAATCATACTGCTATATCTACAAATGGTGGCGTTGGAATCGGTATGATTGCAGTATAGTTAGAGCAAACCCGATGAAATGCGGTTATGAACTTGAGCATTTGATTGAGACTCAAAACAAAATGGAGATGAAATGAAACCAGTTGATTGGTCCACACAATGCGAAGCCTTGATACGTGGGACGAAACAGCGCTGTCCACACAGATGCCGTTTCCAAATTCCAAACATTCTTGCTGGTCATTTTGTTATGGATAAAGAATACTTTGAGGTTTATGGCCGACCTGTTCATCTTTGCTATGGACACTGGAGGCACTGGCACGCAAGACAAAAACGTCTTCTGACCGTTGCGTTGATAGACGGGGGCTATCTGTCTGCTTACAATCATCATGCTTACGGATCAATCGTTACGGCCCATGAGCGCATTGATTTTAAGCAGCCATCGTCACAGGTGCCAAAAGAATGGGGTGTTGATGAATGGAAAGGAAACGTTCCTGATCTTGTAAGGAAGGCGTTGAAGATTACGGCTTGACAGGATTCAAAATGCTAAACAAAAGCATCTGTAGCAAATGTTATGAGCGTCACAATATCCCTTGGGAGGATATTTACAGCGGAGTTTATCCTGATGAGCTTTGGGAGAAAGGGAAAGTCCGATGCCCGATTCCGGAGAAAGTTTGGGATAGGCGACCTGATAATGTTCCGATTTTCATAAGCAGATTTTCAAACAAGAAAGTTCCCGACCATTGCGAGTATTCTCTGGAGCACGTCATTGCCGAATAAGAAAGTCAAAAGGATCAGAGACAAAGCGGGCATGGCAGTTTTTATTGCGTTCAATAGACTGTACGAAGAGGGCGTAACATCGCCAAAAGATGAAACGGTGGAAGCAAGGGCCAAGATGTTGATGAAAAGATCAAGCGAAGACTTGAGAAGATTGATGTATGAATATTGCCGCAAGTGCATTGAAAATCCTTTGAGGGCGACGTTCTATTGCGATTTTCGAGGGAAAGCTAAATGCCCTTATTGTCTCGAACATCTGATGCAAAATCAATGAAATTTTTCACTCCTCGATTATTAAAGGCAAAAATTGAGCAACATTTTTTCTCAACCTTCCTCAAAAAAACCAGCAAAAATCAAGCGATTTAATTGTATAATTAACCAAGCGAGCGTGTCTTCAAAACTCGCGAGACGGAGTTTCGGAATGCTGAGTAAACAAGTTTGTAAAAAGTGCAAATTCTTTTTTGAAGGTCACAAGCAGATCGGCTATTGGCTGTGTAGTTTCATAGTTGATCCAAAGTGTGCTTGTATGGTGCGTCCTGACTCTGAACCAAGAAGTAGATGTCCATTCGCTCTCGAACATTTGATGGAAACTCAATGCTAAGCAAAGCAGTTTGTGAAAAATGCCGCAATAAAATCTGCACAGGGGCATTGTCTGCTTTCAGATGGCGGGACATCGATGACATAACGTGGAAGAATGGCGCTGTGCTATGCGTGACTCCGAAAGGGGCGGTTGAAAATACACAGGTTCAAAAACCGCCTGACCACTGCGGATACAGCTTGGAACATTTGATGGACGCACAACATGCTGAGTAAGGACATCTGTAAAAAGTGCTGGGGCAAAAGCGTTAAAACAAATAAGGAAAGGATTCATCACCGGACGATAGATAGTTGCGATTATGATCAATGGTTTGAAGCGGTATGGCTTCGGAAAACTCATTGCTATTATGCTTGGAAAGCAAGCAATACGAAAAATCTTTCGGATGAGTGCCCATATCACTTGGAACACATATTGGAAATGCAATGCTGAACAAAAGTTTCTGTAAAAAATGCCGCACCAGAGCCTACGAACAAGCATGTGAATATGAATGGCCTAAAAACGTTGCGTTGATTTTCAAATGGACTGAAGAAAGCGATGAGGAATGGAACAACAAAACGGTTTATTGCCTTTGGAGACACGCTGACAATATCAAACGAGGCGAGACGACTGAAAGGCATGAAGCGTTTGTTTCGACAAAACAAAACGCACCGAATGAATGTCCATTTGTCTTAGAGCACTTTATGGAAGCTCAAAACAATGCTTAGCAAAAAGATATGCCAACGGTGTCAGCATTTCAGCCAGTTCTTGGGCGAGGAACAGCAGGATAGTTGGGAATGTAATGCGTTCATATATTCCTTCAAAATGTGTAGAAAGGCTAACTCGGCTCCCGATTGGTGCCCTTATCAATTGGAGCACCTGATGGAAAATCAAGTACAATGAAAATTTGCATCTTACATTGCTGGAAAGAAAAGATCATCAAAGGCAAATGGCCCATCGACCTTCACGGAGGAATTGCAAAAAGAATTTGCAATCGTTGTGACAAAACACAATACACTAACGGTTATACTCCTTGGAAGTGGTTTGAAACGTTAAAGGAAGCTCAAAATGCTGAGTAAAGAAATTTGTATGAACTGTGAAAGGCTTGTCCTTACTTCGCGGGACAGGTTGACGCCTTTTTCTGAAAAAGCTTTTTGTAATGTCGTAACGCTCAGAAACCGAATATCCGAGATGAAAACTGCTCCAAGCTATTGTCCTTTTGTCCTTGAACACCTGATGGAGAATCAAGATGGAAATGAGAATCGAAATGCTTGAAATGCATGTGAAAGAACTCGAAAGAATAACAGCCAAACAAACTGAATTGATCGATGCGTTGATTGAAGAACATAACAAAAAGCCCCTTGCCCGACAAATTGCAAGGACTGCTGAATTCTTGAAAGAGTGAAATGCTTAGCAAACAGATATGTCAACAATGCTGGAAGAAAATAATGTCTGGGAAAATAACGCTCTGGGATTTTTCCAAAACGAATTTCAACAAATATACGTGGGGCCGCTGGTCTGTCAATTGCCCTTTCGACCATAGCCGAAAACAAGGCGGTGCTGTGGCGATGAGGTTTAGACCACCACCTGACTGGTGTCCTTACGCTCTTGAGCACTTAATGGAAACGCAACAATGCTAAGTAAACAAGTGTGTCAAGCATGCCTGAAAAACCATGCTGTCACAGGTTGGACAAAAACAGATGAGGCTCACTGGGAAGAAAAGCAAGAAATATGCTGTCCTATTCAATTTACATTCAGGTTTCCATCTAACATGGTTTTACGCCGAAGAAAAAGTTTCTGGCAAGACCTCAATGGTGTCCTTACGCTCTTGAGCACTTAATGGAAACGCAAAATGCTGAGTAGAAGCATCTGTCGATAAGCCGCCACACTATTGCCCGCACAAAACTGAAATGGTGAAGTGAATGCTGAGCAAAGCAATCTGTAAACGATGCCCCGATGCAAAAGCCCTGCGGTGGGATGGTAGAGTGTGGAGATGTCACAACACAAACGTCGCCAGAAGATTCATAGGAGGATATGTTGTTGTCACTGAATTCTTTGAAGTTTCCGACCAATGTCCATATTCTTTAGAACACCTATTGAAAATGCAGAAACAATGTTAAGCAAAGCGATATGTCAACGGTGCTATAAATCTTTCAATCATCAATGGTTTAGAATTGATGAGGTTTTTGGAAATGGAAAAGCGTTGACGCCTGATTTGCGTTGGAAACAAGGATTCGTTTCTTGTTTCACGTATCGTAGAAGTATTCGGCGTTCACCGCCTGTTCGATGTCCTTTTGTTTTAGAACATCTGATGGAAACTCAAAGCAATGCTTAGTAAAGAAATCTGTGAACAATGTGAGCACAGTCATCATCCTTTGACCGGAACAAAGCGACCAAAGAAGGAAAGAGGAGGCATAGTCTGTTACCCAACAATAGACGAGTATGTACCCGTCTGGTGTCCATATAGTCTCGAACACCTTTTGGAAAATCAAAGTCATGCTGAGTAATAAAATATGCTTGAAGTGCAAAAGGTATGGCCAGTGCCCAATTGAAGGTCGATGGTTTTGGGGCAAAAGTGAAAAGAAGACAAACACAGAACTTGAAAATGAAACACTTACTGAATGCCCATATTCTTTGGAACATCTAATGAAGGTGCAAAATGCTGAACAAAGGCGTATGCAAAACATGTTGGAAAAGTGCCAGAGGCGAATGGTCTCGCGAAGCAGATAAAGAATGGAACAATGGAATTACTATTTGTCCCTATACGATCAAAGGAATTGCTCCTTGCGCAACTTCTATCATGGTGAAAGTTGCTCCCAAATGGTGTGATTATTCTCTTGAACATTTGATGGAAGCATAAACAATGCTTAGTAAAACTGTCTGCCAGAAATGTGACTACTACAGAGAGTTGCTCCTAACTGCGTGGGAAAAGAAAATTTGGCCGAGTAGTAGAATTTGGAAATGTTATAACACAGGCGTCGCCAGAAGGTTCATAGGAGGATATTTTGTTGTTGCTGAATTCTTTGAAGTTTCCGACCAATGTCCGTATTCCTTAGAGCATCTAATGCAAAATGATAAAAATCGAGCGAAACAAAAATGCTCAGTAGAAAAATCTGTGAAAAGTGCGAGCATTACAGAGTGAGATATTCAGTTACGTTTTGGGTTTGTGAATGTCCACCCTCAAGCAAACGTTCCCTTTTAACATGCTACAAAACGTCCTTGCCGCCTGCTCATTGTCCTTTTGCCTTAGAACATGTAGTTGAAACGCAAAATGATGTTGAATAAAGAAGTCTGTAAAAAATGCTGGAGAAAAATGGGCCGAAAGAGTTGGACCAAGTATGATGAAAAATACTGGAACAAAGGAGAGTTTGATTGCCCCTTGTTTTCAGAAAGCGGAGAATTTACGGAAGACAAAGAGTTTGACGGCATAGACCCAAAAAAAGGTCCGCCTGATAATTGTCCATATAGTCTCGAACATCTTATGAGAACGCAAAATGCTGAAAGGACAACATGATAACCTTCAAGAAAAATCAGTATGATAACCAAATGGATTCAGAAGTCATTGAACTGTGTGACGCCATGAACTGTATGCCCGGCATCAGAACAACGGGTTCCTGCTGCGGACACGGAAAAGAACGGCTGATGATTTTCTTCGAAGTGCGTGATCCTGTTGTTGGCATATTCTTCATGGCCCGATGCGTCGATAAGAGATATTTCAAGCATGGAGATACTTGGGACATAAGAATAACAGTGGGTGACACAATTGGCGATGGTGGATACTTGCCGACTGCCTACGTGCTGGAAAGCACGCACAAAGGCGAGGAAGCATACAAGGAAGCAAAAGATTTGGTTGCAAATATCGTCCAACATTTGAACCATAAAAATTTCCTAAAAGGCTACTTCATTGACCTCGGCAAGTTTGACGTTGAAGGTGAAGAACTCGGTGATGACTGGTGGGAAGTAATACAGAAGGCGACAAAAAATGCTGAGTAAAGCAATCTGCCAACGTTGTAATAAACATGATGGCTACGATAACTGGATGTATGATTATACTCTAAAAGAATGGGCCAGAGGAGTCTTGTTCCCATGTAAGACTGATTGGTTTCATAGCTCAAAGTCGCCACCTGACTGCTGCCCATATTCTTTGGAACACCTAATGAAAAATTGAGCGAAACAAAATGCTCAGTAGAAAAATCTGTAAACAATGCACGTATTATCTGTACAGGGAAAAGTACCACTGGGATAAATTCTGGTGGTGCCGGTTTGCTGGAGTGGCAGATTCTGTCGATGACCCTCCCAATGAATGCCCATATACTCTGGAGCATCTAATGACAAAAATCAAGAGAAAACAAAATGCTGAACAAAGCAATCTGTAAACAGTGCTGGAAAAAGCAATGGAACTCAACAAAGGATAAAACATGGAGCTGCCGCCTTGATAAACCCGGTGGCTTTGGAGTGTATACTCAATATGATACCAACAGTGAAATCCCTGATAACTGCCCGTACATCTTAGAGCACTTGATGCAAAATCACCAAAAATCGAGCAACATTTTTCTCAACCCTCCTCAAGAAAAATAGCAAAAATCAAGCGATTTAATTGTATAATTAACCAAGTGATCGTGTCTTCAACGAAAGGCTCAAAGAGTTGAAAGGAGAGAAGTATGACGGATGAACAAAAAGCTGCTTATATTTTCGCTCAGGCTTCTTGTGCCTTGATTCAGGCGATGGGCGCTTTTTCAGAAAATATGCAACGCAATCGCTTGGGACAATCTGTGGCTTATGACGAAAATGCGTTTCAAGGAATTATCCAAGAATATGGCATCCATCACAATGCAACTATAGGACTGTTTCACGAGTTGCCATAACGTCTCTCCGTTTCAAAGATAAAAGCCAATATGCAAAATCGAGAGCAAAGAAATGCTGAGTAAAAAAGTCTGTAAAAAATGTTGGGCCAAAATTGGCGTAAAATGGGGTTCTTATAGACAAAAAGAATGGTGTTGCTCCGACCGTTGGAAAAGGGACATTGAAATTGTGTTTTTGACGAAGGAAAGCAATCCTCCGAATAAGTGCCCCTATACTCTCGAACACCTTATGCAAAATCAAGAGAAAATAAATGCTGAGTAAAGCTATATGCCAGCAGTGTGAACACAGGGTCAGAGCGGGTAGATGGAATGACACGGCTGAGAAAGAGTGGGAGCAGGGGAAAGTGCATTGTCATCATAAGCCGATAAAGGAAGCCCGAAATTTGTTCGATTTTTACACGGTCGAAGTAAACGAAATTCCTGATTGGTGCCCATACAGTTTAGAACACCTGATGGAAACGCAAAATCGCGAGAAAAACTAAATGCTAAGTAAAAAAGTCTGCCAAAAATGTAAGTGCTTTCAAAAAGTCAGAGGAAAACCGAAAAGTTTCGAGTGGTGGTGTAGTACTGTCGATGATTCCAGCTATGGTATTGCGATGCATCGCAATGCTAATCCAAAACACGGATGCCCTTACGCTTTAGAGCATCTACTGGAAACGCAAAATGCCAAGTAAAAAAATCTGTAACAAATGTGAGTACTATTACGGAAGTTCAATTAACGGAAAATCTTGGTCATGCGAAAAAATAGGAACTATCGAACAACGAAGTAAATTGTACCGATGCCCTTATGAACTCGAACACCTAATGCAACTTCAAAGGCCCATGCAAATGCATGATGCTTCAGAAATTATCTATGTTGCAATATGTCGTAATCGCGAGAAAAAACCGCTGTGACTTTTCAAATTTTTACTACCCAAATGTGCGGCATGAAACCAATCAAAGCAATCTGTAAAAAATGCAAACAATACGAAGACCCTGCGTTTGGGTTCGTCGGATGGACGTGCGGAAACTTCCACCTGATGCCAGATGACGAAATCCCAAACGACTGTCCATTCGCTCTCGAACACCTGATGGGAACGCAAAGCAATGCTGAGTAGAAAAATCTGCGAAAAATGCGAACATGCAAGATTCTCATTTGGGCTTGTAGGATGGTTGTGCGTTAAACACTATGCTATGCCCAATGATAAAACCCCTGACCAATGCCCTTTTATCTTGGAGCACTTAATTCAAAATGACAAAAATCGAGAGAAATAATGCTGAGTAAACAGGTATGTCAAATATGTCTTAAAAAAAGGCCAGACCATCGCTGGAGCAAAGCGGATGAATTACAATGGGGTAAAGGAAAGTTTATCTGTGTCGTGAGATATAGAAAACTTAAACTCACCGTAGAACACTCTGTCAATGATTTACCACCAAATGATTGCCCGTATTTCCTTGAACACCTTATGCAAATCAACAAAAATCGAGCGAAATAAATGCTGAGTGAAAAAGTCTGTAGGAAATGCAAACATTATGAACCGGCTAAAGTGCTTCTCAAAAAAAATCATTGGTGGTGCTGGAGAAAAGGAAAATCACCGGAAAGGGCAACATTAACAGGCGTTGCAGCAACAGTGGCTACAACTTGCCCATACTATCTTGAGCACCTTGTAGCTACCCAAAAAACCGAAACCCGTGAGAAAAAAACGTCGTGACCTTTCAAATTTTTTATATCAACCACCCGCACAAAGGAGCGGTGCTAAAACCAAATGCTAAACAAAACGGTGTGTAATAAATGCAAGCATTCATATCATACTGACAATAGACTATGGGTGGAATGGCTCTGCTGTGTTGTCCCTAATTCCGTAACCAGCCGATGGGTTACAAAAGCTACACCAATACCAAAACGGTGCCCCTTTAGCCTTGAGCATGTTTTACAAAATGATAAAAATCGAGCAAAAAATCTGTAACCAGTGTAAATGGTTCAAAATGTTAGAGACACAACGCTGGTGTCTTTTTCCAGAAGGCTGGTATAATCTGACTAAACGGATTGTATTACCTCACAGTTATTGCCCGTTTACTCTTGAGCATCTAATGCAAAATCGAGAGCAAAATTAAATGCTGAATAGACAGCTATGTCAAAAATGCCCAGAGTGTTCTGGCGGACAATGGCACTCCGACACACTGAAAGTAACAATAACGTGTTATGTGAAACACCCTGAAGCAAATAATAGCCCTGTGTTCCTTAGCTCAGAAGATAATCCTCCGTCAACGTGCCCTTTTATCCTTGAACATCTAATGACAAAAATCGAGCGATAAAATGCTAAGCGAACAAATATGCCAAAAATGCAAATACTATTTCCATAGCTACTACAACCGCAACTACTGGCCTACTGTCTGGTACTGCCGTGCTCTCGGAGCTGCAAACTGTGAAAGTAATCCACCTGATAATTGCCCGTACACCTTGGAACATTGTATTGCAAAAACAGAGAACAAAATATGCTAAGTAAAGCTGTGCAAGTATTATGGAGGACAAACAGGAACAGAACTGGTTTGTGCTATCGAACATCTAATGCAAGCTCAAAAACTCAAAACACAGAAACGATACCAAAGAAGCTGCCTCTGGAAATGAACGTGTACATACTATGATTGAAGCTTCTGAAAGCATCTATGATAGCTATTATCGAACGCTGAAGGCCATTATAGGAAGCAAATGCTTTTGAAAGTGAGATATATGCTTTGTTTTGGTGCGTCAAATGAAATGCGTAGTATTTTTATACATAATGTTCTTTGAAGGATGCATTCTGGGTGCGTCAAAATTGAGAAAGCTTGTGAGAAGCTGAGAAGTGTAGCAAAACGCCGTAGAATTTTTTGATTCAACGAATTTCAAATTTTGAAAAAGAAAGGGATTTTGAAAATGGGAAAGGGAAAAAAGAATCCAATGATCGATGCTGACCCAAATGCCGTTTTGATCAGCACAGCAATTGATTTGTCCGTGACGGCTTTTGAAAAATGTCAAGCAATTGGAATGAGCGGCAAGGCATGTGGAACAATTGCTATTGAAACTTTCGTGCGATATTTGGGCGCACATGGGATGTGAGCAATGCTTAAAAATTTAACAGAAAAATACATTGCTGAGCGCGATTTGCTTCCTGTGGCAGAGATTGAGATACGAAAATTTGCGCAATGGTTGGCCGTTGAGGAACTCAAAAAGCAGCCGCCTGAAGTGCAGCGGTTGTTTGAGCATTTGCAAAAGACTGCTGCGAAAAAGAGGAAAAATCGGTGAAAATTGATACTGTAATTTGCAGAAGATGTAAACATTTGATGCAGGAACATTGGATTGACGGAACTTTTTATTTTTGCAATCGTTACGATGATGAATGCCCATATGAGCTTGAATTGCTTATGAAAGAGCAAGAAATCGAATGAAAACAGTTTATGAGATTTGCAAGGGATGTGGCAATCATACATACACATTGTCCCGTGACCCTGCATGGCAATGGGTTTGCAGAGAGCGCGGAACAGATGATTGTCCATATCATTTGGAGTTATTGATGATGAGGCAAAGCAATGAAGGAATCAACAGCGCAACAGATTGCGAATGAGATTTGCAAGAAGTGCAAATACGTATTTCCAGTTTCACCGGGATTGGCAATAATTTGCATGCGGTTCAATAAGCCATGTCCATATGAATTGGAACGATTGATGTTGAAGGAAATCGAATGAAAGCAAATTACAAAGCTTGTAAGCACTGCAAGCACTTAGCACGAATTAAGCAGAAAAATAGTTCTGAGTTAAGAATCTGTTTTCGAGATCAGTATGATGACTGTCCTTACGAGTTGGAGTTATTGATGATACAGCAGAAAGAAATCGATGAGACAAGTTGACATATCAATTTGCAAGCGATGTAGGCATTGGGCGATCATATGGACTAACGAAGAGAAGCAGCTTTGTTGTCATGGGACAGTTGATGATTGTCCATATGTTTTGGAATTGCTTATGAAAAGGCAGAAATCAGAATGAGAGAAATTGACGACAACGAAGAGATTTGCAGCAAAATATGCAAACATTGGGCGCTCATATGGCATGGGGAGACAAGGCGATTGTTTTGTATGAAGGAAGATGATTGTCCATATTTGCTTGAATTATTGATGAAGGAACAAAAATCGAATGAAAATGGATTGGGAGATTTGCACTAACTGTCGGCATTATTATGTCCGCAGATCAGGGGTCGCATCACATTATTGCGAATTAAAAATGAATGAAAAGAAGTGTCCCTATGTGCTTGAGTTGCTTTTGAAGGCGCAAGATGATAACGTTTGAGGTTTGCAAAAGATGCCAGCATTTGTTACAGCATCCAAGGATCAGTCCAGATGGCCTTTATTGCAATAGGTGTGACGAGGAGTGCCCATTTGAGTTGGAATTGTTGATGATGAGGCAAAGCAATGACTTTGAGAATTGACAAGATATGTAACTCATGCAAGGAAACGGTTTGTACTTTGGAGACGATAATGCGCAGGAGGAAATGGGGCGCTGAGAACATAGCTCGCATCATGGCAGTCAAAAGACGAATGAATGCGGTTGAAGATGACACAAAGGTTCGCGAAGGGTGCCCTTATGAATTGGAGCATTTGATGGCAGGGCAGAGACGATGATTGCATTTCTTGAAGTTTGTGGCAAGTGCAAGCATTTCATACAACAGAGGATGTTCGGGTCGATACAGGTATTTTGCGGGAAGCAGCAGAATGAAGAATGCCCTTATGAGCTTGAGATATTGATGATGAAGCAAGAGTTCAAGGAGATAGCAAAGCGTGCTGGACAAAGAGATTTGCCTTAAATGCGTTTCAGGAAAGCATTCATTCCATCGAGCTTGGGAGATACATGGCGTATATGAGGACGATTGGAGCGAGGGAGTCTCGTTTCCATGCGTACAGGCCGAGAGTTCGAACCAAGCACATGGGAAGTTTTTCTTCGGATTTTGGTACAGTTTGGAGGGTCCGCCGAGGGATTGTCCATATTCGCTCGAACATATCGTGCAGAGTGAGGGGATAAATGCGTGAAAAGGCAGACCAGTTAAATCCCAACGAAACATGGATTTCGTCCGGCTCTACGCAAAACTGCGTCAAGAAGCAAATGGGGTAGCATGACGCAGCATGGCACCGGCAGGCGGTGGTATTGGCACCGGCACCCGGTGGTAGACAATAAATGAGGAAAAATCTGAGAAAGTTCACGGCAAATGGTTGGAAATGCGGTTAAGGCTCCCGGTAAGACTTTTTTTGAGGGAGCGAAGCGATGGATATCAACGATGACAGAACAGTCAGAAGATGGACGACAGCCGAGCGTCTTGAACGGCTCACTGGCAAGACGCTTCACAGAAACGAAGAGGACCGGGACAATAACGATTACGATAAGGCAAATGACGAGTTTCATTTCAGCGCCAAAACTACGCTGTCTTATGAAGAGCGTTTGAAGGATGGTTTCCAACTGTTGGGTTTAGCTGGAGACGCATAACATGAAAGATATTTACAAGAAAACTTCTTTCAAGAAAGTCGCTGTTGGCGGTGTGCGTTGTAGCTGCTGCAATGACTTCCATGGACAGAAGAAAAAGCTGCGCCGGTGGACACGCCGTAAGGTGAAAGGAACAGGAAAATGAAAGTATCGTTAGATTTCAAAGTAGGGAAATGCCTTATTGAGCGGGAAAAGGGCGACCCGCAATTCCGCGACAGTGAATGGGGTTCTGGTGAATCCAGACTTCTGTATCATATCAAAAAGGTTCTGAACGCAGAGGGTTGGGATTTCATCAAGAAGCGCATGTACAAGGACGGCCATTTGGTGAGCGACCAGCAGCTGTATCTGCGCGAACGGAAAGTAGACAAAGGTTGTAATTGCTGCTGGGCCATTTGGAATCAGAATTGGGCCGTGGCTTCTGCGAACAAGAGTTTCAATGAAGACGGCAAGGCGGTTTTGAGTTTGACGAACATGGGAGCAGAGTGATGGACGAAAATCTCAGAATGATTGCGGATGAATTGGATTGTTTGAGGGAAAAGATAGTCACGGATGCACGGGCGCACAAACCACCTTCAAAACATCTTTATAGGCGTTTTGAAAGGCTTTTGGAACGACTCAAAGAGCTTGGCTATGTAAAGGAAGACGATAATGAAGAGCAAACTGGACAAAGCGGTTGAGGTCATCGAGCACGAGCTTCAGAAGATGCCAAATGAGCAGCGCAAGCATATTGAAGCGCTACTTGAGGCTGCAAAGCTGGTGAGACCTTTGTTGGACATAATGGAGGCTTACGTTGACATGGCTTCAGTCTACGAGAGTGAGCTTATGAAAAAGGCTAACGATTTGACTCGCGAACGGACGGTGGAGGAAGTCATGAAGGATGAATGCGGCAAGCAGTTTTATTCAAGAGTAGGCCAAGAAGGGAATCAAAAGTAATGAGCAAATCAGAAAATCAAAAAATGCGTGAAGCCATCGCCAAATCGTTTGGCGCTATGGGCATCGGGGGCATTAATTTCGTCGATGGCCAAGGCAAGACAGTCGACCATATTGACACTGTCAAGCCCAAAAGCATCCGTGCGAAGGTTTACAAGCACGGTGGTGGGATGACGTATCTCAAGGTTGGTGACAAAGTGAAGATATATTTTGTCAATGGCGGTAAGAGGAAACTGGAACATGACGGCAGCGTGGAAGTTGTCAAGGCGATTACCAAAGAGCGCAGCGGTGATTACTGCATTGCTCTTGAGTCAGGGAAGTTCTTCAACGCTGGAATTGGTAACAGTTGGCGTAGGGAGTTCGAGCACATCAAGTGAAAGGATGAAAGAATGAAAAGTATTCATCTTGACGCCCCTATTGAAGAGTTTTTTAAGCTCGTTCCTAAACAGTACAAAGCAACGTGTGGTTTTAGAAAAGCTTGTAAATTTCTTAAATGTAAAACAGTCCGGGACATCGTTAAGCATCCTGTTCAACATTTTGAAATACAATTCGGAATTGGCGCGGGAACAATCAAATACATAAATCAAACACTTGCTGATTTTGGGCTTCATTTGAAAGACGAGATTGTTCCACGGACTCATTCGGAATCGGGAATCGCTAATAAACTTGATTCTATTGCCAAAGGACTTTTTGCTATCGCTGATGCTCTCAATCATATGAGAGGATGAAAGAATGAACGACATTGAGCGTGGATTGATTGGTTCTCCAATTCAAGGCAGTCGTTGGCTTCGCGCATTTTGTTGTGCTTGCGGCGAGCCAATGCGCGTTCCAAAGTGCAAATGTGAGTACGGGGATATTGATATACATGAAGATTCCTGCGAGTATTTGAACAAGCATTGTGGAAGGTGTTTAGCGAATCTGAGTCCGGGACAAAATTACAGTGTTAGGTATTGTTGGAAAACGGAAGACAGCCCTTGGCAGCAGAATGCAGTCAAGATACTGGAAGATGGATAGTGAAGGAGAATGAAAGAATGGTTTACACGTTCAAAGATGGTCAATTTCGATTCTACACTGCTCTTTACGGCAGTTGGAATCATGACCGGCGTATCGTTTTTCGAGTCCGAACTGACACAACGCCCAAAAAGAGGGCTTGTGAAAAGAGTATCAAATATTACGACAGGCTTGTTCCTTCGAGCATGCAGGAAATTTCCGCGTGGCTCAGGGGACATTTGGAATTCGCAATGAAAGGATGAGCGATGAAAGAACACAGCGTACGCAAGGTTGGAACGTTTGAAATTGGTTCTGGCGAGGTTGTTGTTTCTGACCCGTGCTACAGTTTGGGCACATGGTGTCAGGGTCAAGTCCATGCCAAAAACGGCAATTGGATTGGCTCTGTCGTGATGTCAGACGAAGACGACTGGGGCATTCGGGTTGGCAAGCTGATCGCCAAACACGAAGACCACCAGAACGTTGAATTCAGTGACAATCCGTCCAACATCGATGCGGGTGTCGACAGCGGTCAGATGTCGATTTTTGACTTTGACCACTACAACTTGGGCGATGAGGACGAGGACAGCGGTGAGTTCGGCAGAGGGGACTGGTACGATTTGGTTTGCAGAAAGACATTGAAGGACCAGTTCGGCGTTTTGCCGGGAGGCGTTGTTTCATCCAGCGGAGTTGGCGATGGCAGCTATCCGGTTTTCATCGAATACGAGGGCGAGAAAGCAGTGGCCATCAAGGTCGAGTTCCTTTAAGGAGAGTCTACTATGACAATGAAAGCATTCAAGCGCATCGGGGCTGAGTATGTTGAAACTCCTTTGGAGGAAGGCACCAAGATACGGATTGGCGACATCACGGTTTTTGAGCGCAATGGCGAGGTCATTGTGCATTCGGAAAACGGCTACTTAGTAATTGAGCCGCAATGCACTAATCAGGTCATTGTGACTTCAAAGGAAGAATAAATGACCATCTGGGCGAAATTCAAAGTGTTCATGAAGCGCGTCAGGTTGCGTTGGGCGGCTGGAGACGAGTTGGCCAAGCGCAAGAAGGGATTCGACAGCTATGCGTAATTTATGGACATGGATACGTTTGCTTTGGTTTTTCTTTTGGTTCAAAGTGACCATTTGGAAGATGTCGCTAATGAAGACGCGTATCTACATGTTCTATTTTGGAATAAAAGCTCATATCAAATTCGCATGGCATCATTGGGCTAACGTTGCTATTCTGGTTTGGTCAGGGCATCCGTTTTTGAGAGCGTGTAGGCTATCATTGGATGAAATCAGCGAAGGCACAAAAAGAAAGGAAGCGGAAACTGAAGAAAAACAAAAACAACTTATCAAGATGTGGGAAGAGATCGGACAGAGAAAAGAGGATAATGAAAGGATGAAAGGAAAATGACCAATGAGCAAATCAAAGAACAGATGGTCCAAGCAGTCAAAGTCCGAGCTATGGGAGGGAAGCTCGAATTTGAACGTGAGTATGCTGACAATTACTATGGTGTCAGTGTCGGTAGTGATGGAAACGTTTCCGGCACTGCCTACGCAAAAGAAGTTGTCCCAAATAAGGTCGAATTCCTGAGCATGGTTGACCTTGCTTACTTGTTAGAGCAGGGAAAATATATACCGTTCACTTTGGACAAGGAGAAGGAAGAATGAAAGAAATTGTCGTAATGGCAAAACTGGTTGCCAAGTCAATGCTTGTGCTGACGCGCAAGGTGGCAAAGCTGGAAAAGGTTGTCGCCAAGCTGAAGGCCAAGAAGGGAAAACCGGGGCGCAAGCCCAAAGCGGTTGCTAAGAAGAAGGCAACCAAGAAGAAAGTGGCCACGAAAAAGAAGGGTAAACCGGGCAGGCCCAAGGGCAGCGGCAAAAAGCCCAAGGCCAAAAAGAAAACGGTCACGAAGAAAAAGGCAAAGCCCGGACGCCCGAAAAAGGCAAAGCCCGGACCCAAACCCGGCAAGAAGGCTGTTAAAAAGCGCGGACCCAAGCCCAAGAAGAAGGGTGGCCGTCCGAAGGGCAGCAAAAACAAGCCCAAGAAGGAACCCGCTGCGCCAGCGTCAGCTCCGGAAAAACCGGCTGGAGAAAAAGCTCCTCTGCCGCCTGTGGATATTTCCGACGAGCAGTAGCAGTTGGAACGGTGCCGTGGTGGGTTGAAATACATCTGCCACGGCATTTTTATCAAAGGAGGATGAAAGCATGGTTGAGACTTACACAAGAAGGCGAGTGATCATCGACAGAATTGAAACTGAAACGCACAAGGGCGTGATGGCCGTACGCTATCGGCCAGCCAACAGTGGGAAAAAGGACGTTCCTTCTCACTTCATCAGCGTCAAGGACTTCAAAGCGTTCTGGAAAACGCATCCCAAGTGGAATATGGTCAACGTTATTCGAAACATCAAGCCGATTTATCATTATTACGGTGGCGTTTGGAACGCATTGCTCAAAGCGTTGGCTTCGGGCACGGAAGATATGTTCAAAGTCATGGAAAAAGCGGTGAGATACAACGCTTTGGGTTTTGTCGCTTCAAAAGGCTTTGACAAAACCAAGCTTTTGCGCTTTGAAAACAGTTCACACACGTTTTATCCGTTTGAAAAAGATATGCCAATGTCGATGCCTTACCATTTTGGCTATATTGGCGGCATTAGCAACACTGATTTCGATTTGGATATGGTGGAAAAGATACTACGCAAGAATAAAACCGTGTCCAACGTCAAGCGCATTGAGATTCCGTACTACAACGCGCATGATGACCACACTCACGCGGTGGAATTCAGCGTTCAATTGCCGCAGAAAGATCACGACAAGCTTGTCCGATATTGGCGTGATAAACGCAAGGCTGATTATTGGGAGGGTCGGTTGAAAGAAGGGTTGGTGCATTACTGGCATTGGAATTCAGTGAGGAATCATAAGCGCAAAATCATCTGTCGCGGTGCGCCTGACCTGTTGGGACTCAAGAAGGCTTTGAAAAAGGACAAGAAATCATGAAAATTCCATTGATGTGCAGTTTGTTTGGTCACAAAATGGTACCTCAACGCGGCAACATGGTAGTTTGCGAACGGTGCGACCATCCTGCTGAATGGTCGCCAGAGGTCGTTTGTCGGAAGTTTGGGCACAAGTTCAACGATGACGGCATTTGCGAGCGGTGCAAGGAAAGGCTCACACCAAAGAATTGTCGCAGTCACAACTTTGTCGTATGTGGGATAACGCGTCTTGAGAGAGGCAGCATTCTTCACGATGAGTCGCGTCCCATCGCCATTCGGCATTACCGCTGTAAGTGCGGTACCACGAAGTCCGACGACCCTGTTCGCGAAGCCCTTGAAGGCTCGTGGTGGTTTAAGGATGGAAAATTGATGTCCGATAGTGAGATTCGGGCGCAAGGCTATACCATAACCCGCCGAGATGGTTAAAACCAACCGAAGGCTCGTTTTTCGAGTGGCCAAAAAAACTTAGAAAAATACCAAGAAAGTTCACGGCAAGTGGGCTTGCATGCGGTTAAGTCTTTCGAAAGGAGGGCTGAACGATGAAGCTCATTTTTGCTTTTCTCTGTGTTCTGGTTGGGTACGAAAAGCCTCGCACAGCGCCGATTCGTTTGGCCCATGCGACGCGAAGAGCGCGATGAATATAAATCCTATAGAATCTAATGAGGAGGGCACTGCCAATGGGCTAACATGACCCCAGAACCCAACCGCACGGGGAACGTTTTCCCGTGCGGACCCAGTTCCAGCGTGACAAAACCTTGTTGAAAGGAAGCGAGGTGTTTGATATGAAGCTTGGGTGGTTAAAGCCACTCTGGTGTTCCACTTGTTGGAGTAGCCGGAAGAATAGACCCCGTCACTCGCGACAAAGTGGACATCCAAAGTCGCTTTGACTTAAAATGAAAGGATGTAAAATGAGCCATCCCTTGTACATGGGTTGCGATGGACACATCAGCCCAGATGAACTTGACGTATACGAGAAAACCGGCAAGTACGTTGCTGAACCAAAGCGCGACGGCAACTGGGGCATCGTCAAGGCAGTTGATCGTGAACAGCGCATTTGGGGCCGCAGTGGTTTGCCTCAAGCCGTTGAATTTCCGCAACTGCCCGCTGGAACGGTCATCGTTGGCGAGCTTGGGATTGGGCAGCAAGCAGCGCTGGAACGTCAGAAATCCATCGGGCATGAGTTCATGGATGTGTACGACATCCTGCGGATTGATTACAAAGACATCACTGAGCACGATGATCCTGTGCGACGCAACTTCTTGAAATCGGCTTATGACAGTTGGAGTGACGAGGCCAAAGAATGGTTTCTGCTCAATCCACGCTGGAACAGCAATTTCAGGTTCCGTTACGGGCGCGAGGATGAAGGGCTGGTTCTGAAACTTGTAAAAGGTATGCCCACGCCATACAAAGGCGGGACGCGTAGTCCGTACTGGATCAAGTGCAAGCGCGAAATGACCGTGGATATGATCGTCATGGGTTGGCAGGAAACTGGCGCGGTGACCTTCAAGAAAAAGGGCTTGCGAGCCGCCAAGTACATTTTGTGCGGCGTTCTCAAAGATGGCAAGCTTGTGAGCATGGTCAAGGTTGGAAGCATGCCGCATCAACTCAAGATTGACATTGCGGCTGACTTCAAGAAATACAAATGGAAGGTTGCTGAGATCAAATGCAACAAGGTTTTCAAAAGCGGGAGTTTGCGACATCCCAGCTTTGTGCGGTTTAGAACGGACAAGAAGACAGACGATTGCACTTGGGAAAGTCTGTTGCCCTTGATAAACGTCGGAAAGGGGAAAAACTAATGAAGAAAATGGACGCAAACGAAATCAAAGCGGTGCTGGACACGTGCGCTCAGAATGCCGTTCACGGCGTTGGGAGCTACGTGCATTTCATGTACCATCGCATTCCGGGCCGCGTGGCTTCTGCCAAGGCGATTGAGGAAGCCAAACGCGCAGATGACCTCGGGATTGAGAAGACCCGCTACACGGGACAGGTCGAGCGCATTTGGAAGTCCAAAGCTGGGGATTTGATCCTCACGCTGCTGGTCACGTTGGAACGGGCTGACGAAAACGGTAAGCCCGTGTATCGCGCCTTCAACATCGACAAGGGCGAACTCGTGCTCATCACCAAAATGCAAAGGTAGGGTGGATTATGGAACGAGAGAAAGTGAGAGCATTGCGTGAAGCAATGGAAGCCGCGCTCAAAAGCGTTGAGAAGGAATTCAGTGTCGTTATCGAATTCGGCACGGCACGCTTCAACGAACAAAACGCACGCTTCAAACTTGAGGTGTCCGACGTCGTTGGCGGCAAAGCGCTGACCAAGCAGGTGGTTGATTGGAACAATCTGTACAAGTCATACGGATTCAAGAAAAAGGACTTGGGTCGGCCTTTCAAGTTCCAAGGCCGCATCTACAAGATCACGGGACTTTTGCCGCGTAGTCGAAAGTTCTCAGTCGCGGCTGAGCGTCAATCGGACGGCAAACCGTACAAGTTCAACCATGAGGACGTTCTGATGTTCCTGAAGGCAAATGCCTAATGAAAGGAAAATGAAATTATGGCACGTTGGCGCAGAAAAACCAATCTGGACAAAATTAAACTCACAGAAAACGTAGGTTTGTTCGGCTTAATGCCCTTGAATGTTTACGGAAATAAGTATCCCTATGTTTGCGAAATCTGTGGGAAAATAGTTCAAGGTCATCTTACCTGCAATCATAGTGAGGATAGAGAAAAGCGGTCAGAACGGGGGATAAAAGCGGCAGAGACGAGGGATGATCGGTATGGGTTTTCTGGCCCAATTAAAAGGCCATATGCAGAACGGCTTAAGGAAGGGTTTCAGCTTTTGCAGATGAGACACAACTAATGAAAGGATGAACCATGAGCGACATACGTATCAAGGTTGCCGATGCGCTTTACGAACTCGCCAGCCTGTCTGGTCTGGCCGGTGAAAGCCCATACAAAACACGGTCATACGCCACGGCAGCGTCAACAATCAAGCAGTGTCCGGGCGTCGATTTGCACAACCCCAAATCAATTGATGGCGTCGGCGACAGTATTGCGAAGAAAATCAAGCAGATTGTCGAAACCGGAACGTGCCCAAAGCTTGAGGAACTGCGTGATCGGTTTTTCCATCTGCTTGAGCTGATGAAGATTCCCGGCATTGGCCCGAAAACGGCGCTTAAGCTTTATGAAGTTCATGGCGTCACGAATGCCAAGCAGGTTGATGGGTTGATCAAGACAGGGTACGGTATGCCCAAGTCCATCCGCGAAGGCGTTCAGGCGGTTTTGAGCGGTCACGATAAGCGGATCACGTTCAACGAGGCTGACAAGATTGCCGCGCCAATGGTCCGTAAGATTGAAAAATGCAAGCACGTTGGCCGCGTGGTAGTCTGTGGAAGTTACCGACGTTACAAGGAAACAATCGGCGACATCGATATTGTCGTTGAGACGACAAAACCGGGAAAAGTAATCGCCCATTGCAGTATGCTGCTGGATACGGTTCTGGTTGACGGTATGAAGAAAGTCAGCGGCATTAAAAACGGCGTACAGGTTGACTTCAGGTTTATTGCGCCGGAAAGCTTTGGCGCTTGTGTTTTGTACTTTACCGGCAGCAAAGATCACAATATCAAGATGCGCCAGATGGCAAAGGATCAAGGCTTCAAACTCAATGAGTACGGGCTATACAAAGGCACTGACGCCATTGCTGGCCGCACTGAAAAGGATGTTTTCGATGCGCTGGGCATGGGCTATGTTGAGCCGGAGGATAGATGATGGGAGCTAAAACTTGTCCCCAATGCAAGCATCGATTCTCAGCGAAATATTTCTGCACAAAGTGCGGATGCTTTGTTGATGCTCACGACATACCGTATTCATGGAAGCAGCTTGAGCGCAAAGCGAAAGTGATTTTGTCACGGGTCAACTTTGAGACAACAGAACTCATTTCCAAAGAAGATGCTGTGATTGAGCTTATTATTGCCGCCAAAAGTATGGACGGTAAAGAATACAAACACTACAAGAAGGGAATGCAATACACCGTAATGAGAAACACGGCACTTTACATCATGGAACGAAGCCAGTCTGATAAAGTTGTTATTGACGAGCATCAGCGACGATTGGACTTACACCATGATGTCATTGCCCAACGAGAAAAGACAGGCGCGAAAGTTCACGACACGTTGTGTGAACTGAGAAAAGAAGAGCAGGATATACTGCGAATGTCTTTTGATTTTGATCATCAGGGCAAATCTCTTTTTAAGCGTTGTGAAAGAGATCGGAACAAATACAAACCAATGCAAGAAAAGAGAAAACTTGCGCTTGAAGCATTCAAGGAGAAGTTCAATGAAGTGTAGTTGATGGAATAAGCCACCCGAACGTCTGCTGATCCGGCTGAGCTGTTGGCAAATTAAATTTGGTTAGTGATGTTAAAATTTAGTTTGTTGATGGTAAAAAGTTGAAAATTGGTTGGTATGGATGAAATGCGCCCGTCTGATCAGCGGGGCAAATAAGGAAACTGCCAGCAGCCATGTTCCAGTGTTCAAACCGCTTGCCATGGAACCAACGGTGAAGGGGAGGCAAGTGGGGTGGCTAATACTTAACACAAAAGGAAGTGCATCATGAACCTCAAAGAAGAGAAGAGAGAAAACATTTTGGCAGTGCTCATGGACTATTACGGTTTGCCGGAGAATGCGTCAAATGAGCAGGTTGGAATCGCGCTCATTGATGTACTCTGTGAAGTGAGGCTCACTGCCGATGTCGTAGCAGAATTCGATTTTGAAGAACTGCTCGAAAAGTCCGCCAATGCGGTACACGCGATTGATGGTACCAAGGAGGAAAACGATGGCGCTCAAACTCAAGAAGGGTGACCGCGTTGAATTTATCAGCGGGCGCGGACTTAAGTATGGTGTCGTGTTCAAGGGCGGCGCAAAGAATATCAAAGTCATTCTGGATGGTGGCCGCGTTCAAGTCAGGGGAGACGTTTCAGCATTCGACAAAAGCGACCATCCCTTGCCGAAAGACAGCGACAACGTAATGGACAGATGGGCGGTTGTCGGCTACAAAGAGCTTGCTGATCCATGGGGCGACGGCCCAGCATTCTCCGCTGCAATTACGTTGAACGGCAAGAAGGTAATCGTCGTGAACAATAATGGCACTGGTGGGCCGAATATGTACCACGCCAAATCGAAGCATCTCGTTGATATGTTGAAGAAAGACGCAGAGAAATGGCATAAGCTTTTCAGCAAACATGAAGCTGTTGAGCCAGAAGACCTTTGGGTGGAATGGTTTGTCCTAAATCGCCCATACGGAGTTTTGGCAAAGGAGTATCTCAAATGAGTAAGAACATCCCAGCGTTCCTGAAGCAGATAACAGCAATGACCGATAAGTTTATGGAGCAACTCGAAGAAAACGAGAAATTGGATACAGGGTTGCTTCGGCTTATTGGCGACCGATTTCACAAGCTGGCCGATTCCATTGATGAAACAAACACGCCTGAAGGAAAACTCCCACCGCTCGAATTACCCGCCGACATCCTGACGCTGATGAAGCTGATGGGCAAATTTTCTGAAGATAAATCATAAAATCCATGCCTCTTCGTTGTATAATAAACCAATGAAAATCATGCTTTTCTTCGCGTTGCTACTTCTCGCAGGAGGCGCATCGCGTAAACCACTAAGTTGGGGCGAGCGAATTGAGGTCAATTCTACCGGCTATTGCCCTTGCAAAATCTGTTGTGGGAAACATGCCGACGGCTTGACCGCAATCAATCGTGACGCATACAAAGCTGGCGTAGCGGTTGACCCCGAATTGATTCCGCTCCGTTCTCATTTGGATATACCGGGCTACACTCGCGGCCCAAACGAGAACGGTTCGTGGATATATGCGGACGATACCGGCAAGGATGTGAAGGGATACAGGGTTGACGTCCGTTTTGAAACGCATGACGAGGCGGTTGACTGGGGAAGGAAAACCATCACCGTGCGAGTCTGGCCGAAAGGAAAGAAACCATGAAGACCGAGCTGGCCCTGTTTATCGTGGAGTATCCCGACGGGACCGTAGCGGTACAGGCGTATAAGGAGAACGAGGTAGCCGATGACCTATTCGCCAACTGTCAAAAGGCCGAGAAAACGACCGAAGAGCTTCGAATGACGCTGATAAACGTGAATTACGGCCCAATCTCGGGCGACCCCCAAAGCTTACCAGTCGAAGCCACCGCTCGGGCGAAAATAATCAACCGAAAGACACCCAAAAAAACTTAGGAAAATACCAAGAAAGTTCACGGCAAGTGGGCTTGCATGCGGTTAAGTCTTTTGAAGGGTGGAAAAGGTTCAGTAATATGAAAGGATGAAAAATGGTCAATCCGAAAACCGCAACTATGAACGCGATTGAGGACAAAGCGGCTCGCGAAGTCGAAGCTGCCCTCAAGGTCATAGTTCCGTGGCTCGCAAAAAACCGCGATATCAAGATTGTTCCCATTCCCCAAGGCGCACCCCACGCAGACATTCACAAGGGAATTCTCTACATCCCTCCGATGAATGGTATTGCGAACATCATGACCGCTCGCGCGTTCTACTTCCACGAATCACTCCACTGCCTGCTCACCAAGCTTAGCAAGAGTGAACAGCCCACGGGTGCGCTGTTCAGCATTCTCAACTCGCTTGAGGATTGCCGGATTGAGTGGGCTGGCGCTGCGGAACACGAAGGTTGCAAAACCGTTTTTAATTGGGCCACTGATTTCTTCAACAAGCGCATTGCCAAACAGATCACCACTGGTGAGGCAGAAGCGCCGTTGTGGGAAGCACTTTGCGCAATGAGCTTCATGGTTCGCGCTCGCCAACCGGCTTGGACGCTGACCGAAAAAGCGCAGGTTTATGTTGACGCTGCGTATGAAGCGTATCGCAAAGTCACTCGCTGCAAAAGCACCAAGGCTTGCCTGAAGCTCGCCAAGGAAATTTACGAACTGCTTAAGCAGGCCAAGCAGGGGTTTGAGCAGGAACAGGAAAAATCGCCCAATGGTCAGCCGCAGGACGGCGATGACGGTGAGGGCGAAGAACAGGACAGCGAAAATCAGCAGCAGGGTCAGTCCAAGGATGATGGCGAGACGCAGGAAAGCCAGTCCAAGGATGATGGCGAAGAGCAGTCTGGTGAAGGCGAAGGTTCGCAGTCCGAAGCTCCCGCTGACATTGAGGATGAGGACGAAGGCGAGGGCAACGGCAGTGATGGCGCGGAAAGCGATGACGACAGCGAGGCCAACGGCGCTGGCGATGACGGTGAGGGCGAAGATGAGGATGATGGCGAATCCGCTGAGGGCGATGAGAGCGACAGCGGTGACGAAGGTAAAGGTAAGGCCAGCGACAAGGCTAACGATAGCAAAGCGCACAGAGACGACAAGGAAGCTCCCTCTGGTTGCGATGACGACAAAAAGTCGGATGAAGAGCACGAAGCTGAGATGGATGAGGAAGCCAAGGGTGAGGACGAGGGCCATGCGCTTCAGGAAGAGTTGAAGGACCAGATTGAGGATGCTGTTGATAATCGCGGTGGCTATACCTCACTGCGCGAGAACGATGAAATCAACGTTCCTAAAACAACCATTAACGACAACCATGAGTACGATGAACTGCGCCGCAGCGTGTCCAGCAAAATCATGGGCCTGTCCCGTGCGCTGGAGCAGGCGTTGCGAACGCTGTCCCGTACTCGCAAGGATTACGGCAAACGCGCAGGAGAAGTTGACCTTGGCCGTCTGGTTGACATTGCGAAAAGACTGGCCGATGACGTTTACTTCCAAACGCGCAAAGGTCAGAAGCTTGACACAGCCGTGAGCATCGTGATCGACGAATCCGGCTCGATGGGCGGTGGCCAAATGCACAACACGCGTTTGCTCGCAATCGCGCTGGGCGAGTGCCTGACGCGCATCAATGTCCCGTTTGAAATGATCGGGTCAACCACGAAGTACAGCTACGGTAGTCTGCCCACTCCCCTTTCCAAACTTTACCGTGATGGCTACGACCGCACCAATCCGCTTGTGCTGAGCCTGTACAAAAGCTTTGGCGAAACGTGGGCACGCACGAAAGTCCGCACGACCAAAATGCGTCCGCAGAACCACAACATCGACGGTGAGGTAGTTGAGCTGTGCGCCAGACGGCTGAGCCAACGGCGCGAAAGCCGCAAAGTCATCCTGTCGCTGTCTGATGGGGAGCCTTGCGGTGGTCACGGCAACAATCAGGAAATGGCAAAGAACCTGATCAAAGTTTGCGAAAAGGTTCGCAAAGCCGGTATTGAAGTTTACGGTTTTGGAATCGGCACGGAAGACCCCGAAGAGTTTTACGGGAAAAAGCATTTCGTGTTCCTCAAATCGGTTGAGGAAATGGGTCACAGCTTTTTCAAAGCGTTTGCGAAGATCATCACCAAGGGTCGGTTCCATAAGTAGCGCCGACCTTTGGTCTTGTCTTTTGTATTTTGTCTTTTGGAGGGATTTGAAATGAGCGGTAAAACAAAAGAGAAAACGAATTTTGTTGGTCACTGCGATACCGGCAAGCATGACAAGATTTACATGGCATGCATCCGCAGATGCAAGGGCGGCTGGGTAGTTGTCGGCAAATGGGGTCGTCGCGGTTACGCGCTCAAGGAGCAGGAAAAGGAAGCGCGCAAGGGCGCAGGTGTCATGATTTACAAGAACCGCGATGCGGCAATGTATGCGGCGCAAGAGTTGTTCGCAAAGAAGCAGCGGAGCAGCGGCTATAGGAATATTGACGACGCTGACTACTCTGGGCCGGTGACCTACGGTAGCGTCAAGGATTATCTCGAAGGCGACGACCCGCGTGCTGGCAGTGGTAAGATGGACACCACTCCTACGTTGCGTCGGCCTTACAAAAAGAAGCCCGTGCGTGGCCGTCCTCGCAAGACGGTTGTTGAGCCTGAAGAATTGGTGCTGCGTTGCACCGATAACAAGGGCTACGAAGACCTGTTCGACGTTGGCGTGACCTACCTCGCCGTGAGAACGGATGACCCTGACATGTTCAGGGTGACCGACAAAATGGGCGAAGACCGTGAGGTGTTCGCGGACCGCTTTGAGGTGACGGATGAAGAGTAAAGAAGACTGGGCAGCATACGCAAAGAAATATCCGTGCGTCAAGTGCGGATATTGCTGCACCAAAAGACCTTGCGCTTTTGGCGTTTGGGATCACAAGAATAACCGTTGCGCGTTTTTAACGGAGGACAACCTCTGCCATCAATATGATAAGATCATCAAGCATCCAGACCAATGGATGAGCCCGGCTTTTGGCGCTGGTTGCTCTTCTCCGATGTTCAACACAGAGCGTGAGAAAAAGCTATGCGAGATGAACTCAAGAAACGACTCATAAGGATTGCGAAAGAACTTGGCGATGATCGCAAGCCTCCGAAGGAAAAGCGTGTCGCGGCATCAGATTTGGACAGCATGAACAAGTTGCGCAAGGATGTACGCAGGCAAAAGTTGATAAAGCGGTTGCAAGCGATTCGGAACAATGCTGGTAAATGGAAGAAGACGGTTGGCGATAATGGCGAACGTCTTTTGGTTTATTCAACAGGGCAAGCACGCTTTGATATCGACACGCGAGAAATGGAAGTTTTTACTGGTACGGAATGGGTTCCTATTCCGGAGGAAAGTCAAATGAAAGGCGACCTTGCCATCAATGACCTGAAAAAAGTAATCCGCATGTTAGGGGAAAACGTAACCGACCCAACCATGCTCAAGCAGCTGAAACAATTGACCGGCAGCGCACCGATAGAAAAGGAGGAAGACAACGAGATAAAGGGCTGCGAAAAGAAGTACAAGGAAGCTAAAGAATATGTACCCACGGAAGATTACATGGAAGATTACATCGAGGAAAACTACGCCGATTACGGCGAAGAATTACTCTGTGCTGATTGCCAAGATTGTAAACATATCGATGGCAATACATGCATGATGACTGAAATGGATATCAAATACGAGGTTTGCCCGCAATATAAAAAGCAAAATCCATGGAAAGGAGGAATGCCCCGCGTCAACAGGAAAAAGAGGCCCAAGCTCAAACCGAAACCGGAGCCTGAAGAAGCCCTCGTCGCGGAATGCATCAATAACAAAGGCTATGAAGATCAGTTTGACGTCGGCGTAACATATTGCTTTACAGTTACCGCAGCAGAATTGGACATGTTTACCGTGACGAATAAATTCGGGAATGAAGTGTCCGTTTTCAAAGACCGCTTCAAGATTGTGAGGGAAGAATAACATGAAATGCTCCAGCTGCAACAGATTCAACAACTGCCTTCTCAAGAGCGACTCTGTCGAGCAGTGCTCTGGATATGAGGAGGAAGAGTCGTCGCGTTTTGTCATGGTCTGCGTCAATAACAAAGGCTATGAGGATCACTTCGACGAAGGCATTGGCTATGACTTCAACGACATTCCGCTTGTGCCTGAACCGGAATTCATCACCGTGTATGACCGTTTTGGGGAACCGAAGGAATGCTTCACCAATCGTTTTGAACTGGGTGTTGAGGATTAAGGAGGCATGACCAATGTATTTCATGAAGTACAAGGGTGGTGCTGACGAGGGAGATTTCATCGAGGAGAAAATCTATGCAGCGCGTGATGTTCTTGAAGTTGATGCAGTTGGGCGCAAGAAGTTCTACGTCCTTGATGAGAATCAGGACAGGCAAAAGTTCGAGTTTGAGGGCGAATGTTTTCGGGAATACGAGATGGTGTACGCCGCATGGCTTGGAACGATTCCCTGCAATTACGAAACTGGACAGGTGGTTGTGATTGACCGCGCAACAGAAACGCAATATGGTATTCTGGATGGCGGCTATTACAATCATGAGTGCTTTGAGATCATCGATGGCACCAACCTACGCACCGGCATTCTGGTCTGCGATATCGAAACCGGGCGCTGGGTCAAGGTGAGCCGAACGGACGACAAGTTCAATATCTCCAGCGAGGAGAACCCCGACGACTATCATACGCTAACCGACTTTCGCCTTGCTATTGGTGATGGAAGCGTAATGGACTTCCCCCTCGCCTATTGCGTCAATAATACCGGGGCAAACCTTACCCTATCCAAAGGCTACCCGCTCGTGGCGAGCGAGGGCGACCTCGTTTGCGTAGCGGACGATAGTGGCGTCGTGGGCGAATTCGACGTGAAGCGGTTTGTGTGGTTCGAACCCAACGAGAGTAACGATTCGGATCAATCGAACGTGGCCAAAAAAACCTAAGAAAATGTCAAGAAAGTTCACGGCAAATGGGGTTGCATGCGGTTAAGTCTTTTGAAGGTTGATATGAGCGCTTTTTGTCCTATGTCTTGAGCGGAGGGTAAAAATGAGCTTAAACGCAAAAGAGCAGGCAGCGGTTGATGCTGCCGTCAAGCTTGCCGAGCAGCATGGCAAGGTTGATGTCGCGTGGGACGACCCTGCGGTTGAGGGACACATCGACTACTGGCGCAAAGCCAAGGTCCGGAATGAGCTTGTCCGGACGCACAAAGTGGTCGTGGGCCTTGACCCGTTCGGTAAGTCCGTCACGCTGACGTCCCGAACGGCGCTGGCCGCTGGTGCTACCACGGCGACCACACTGGGCACGACTGACACCAAGAAATCGAAGAAGGACGATGCAGTCAAGTCCAAGAAGCGCAAGCGGACGCGCCACGAGTACCGTGACCCCAAGGAGCTGAGCGACATCGTTGAGGCGCTGAAGGGTGGCCTCAAGCCCATGATCGTCGGCCCGACGGGAACCGGCAAAACGCACCTGATGCATCGCATCGCTGAGATGCTGGACATGGAACTGATCCTCATCAACTGCAAGCGCGATATGCTGTCCAAGCACTTTTACGGCCAACAGGTCATCGAGAACGGTGACATTGTCTATCAAGACGGTCCGGTGACCCGTGCTTGCCAGTGCGGGAAGGACAAGGACGGCAATGAGGTTGAGGAAATCGAAGTTGAGCGCGACGGGAAGATGGTGAAGGAAAAGGTAAAGCCTGCGCTGTTGGTCTTCGACGAATTCAACCAGTGCGACCCGAACATCGCCATGGGCATGAACAACCTGCTCGACGATTTCACTGGGGAGCGCTTCATCCGCTTGGACAACGACGGTGGCCGCAAGGTCGTCGCTCACAGCGGAATGCGGATTGCCTTCTTGGGCAATACCATTGGCCGTGGATTGACCGGCGAAGGCGATGACCTCTACGTCGCCCAGTCCGACGCGCTCGACATCAGCACGCTTGACCGCGTGGACGTTGTCTTCGAACTGAGCTGGAACGTTGACGCGGAAGAGGAAATCCTGCGGCTCAAAATCGGGGATGACCGCATCGTCAAGCAGTGCCTGAAATTCCGCAATCAGGTGCGTGACCACCTCAAGCAAGGTGACACGGCTACGCCACTGTCCACACGGTTGGTCGTCGCCCTTGGCAACGCGTACGAAATCTGGGGCGATATCAACAAGGCGGTGAAGTACGGCGTGCTCAACAAGACGATGCCCGAGGAACGGGCACTCTACAACGAGGCTGCGATGATGGCCTTTGGGCGGGACATTCAGGATATGTTCCGCAAGTAACAGTCAACCCTCCGTAGCGCCTCATTGGGAGAGGCGCATATGCGGCGAGGGGCTGGGTCCCGCTCAGCCCAGCCCCTCTTTTTTTTCTTTTGGGCGCTGAGGATGAAAGGATGAAAAAAGCATTTCATGAACTTGAAGGATTTTTATGGGATGCCGGATTCCTTGATTACAGTTGTAGAACACAGCCAAACCGCTTGAAAACGGAAATGGGACAGAAACTTTCAACGTACGGACACAAACACAAGTATGTCTGTGAGATTTGCGGACGGATAGTTCACGGTGATCAATTCTGCTCTCACACAAAAGCAGAGGAAAAAGCGAGTGATCGCGCTACAAGGGGAGCAGAAACGCGAGACGAGCGGTACGGTTTTTCAGGCCGTACTACAAAAACTTACGGTGAACGGCTTGAGGATGGTTTTCAAAAAATGGTACAACGGGCAGTAGGATAAGGAGTAATCATGCCAAGGTATTACGCACCCATCTCAGTCGAAGCGTTAGCGCAGAAAATCCTGAACGCAGCGTACGCTAATCGCGACTATGAAGGCGACTATGAAGGCTGGGTCAATAACAAACCACCAGAGAAAAGCGCACGCGAAAACGTCGAAAAACATGCATACCATTTGAACCTTCCGTACCTGACCAAGACCGTCGAAAAGGATTTGGCCAAGGTCGATTTCGACACGGAGAACCTTGAGGCCGAGCGAGGGGAAGGCTATGCTGGTTGCGATTTGGCAGGCTTCCATACATACGGCCTTACGTTTCTGGGCGTCACTGCCGGTGGCGACTGGGAGTGCCCGCTGTTCTTCATCATCTACTGGGATGGCAAACAGTTACGCGGCTACATTCCCACGGCTGGAAATTCGTGGAACACCGACAACAAGAAGGCTTACGGCAACGATTGGAAAGACAAAAACAGCAGTGATGCCATCAACTACAAAAAGCGTTATGGCGTTGAGATAGAAGAAAGTTACAGTGCGGCAAGTTTCAGCGATGGCGAGATGATTGACGACATTCAGAAGCGTATCAAACCCAACAACTTTCCTGCGGTCAATTCCGAGCCTGAAGCGTCCCCAGCTGCGCCGTCAAAGGAGAAGCGTGTCCAGTCTGCTAATGAAGGGCAGACTCTCTCTGTTGTCTTGGGCAAAGCGGACGAACAGAAAGCGAAAGCGAAAGCCAAGCTTGAAATCCCGTCCAACGACAGTGACGCCGTGAAGAAGCATTTCAGCGAGCGCATGGGATTGGCCATTGAGGGATTCCTTTCCATGATGGGTGACAGCGAAGAAAACCTTCAAGGTCTTGTCGATGCGCTGGGCGAGCTTCAGGGCAAATACGCCATCAAGCTTCTCAGCAAGAAAAAGGAGAGTTGAGATGGAGAAACGCGAGTTTGATAAGGCGTATGGCAGGATCATTAAGCTGGCGAAGGAAGCAGGCATCCCTGAGCGCAATAATCGTTGGGACGATTTTCTCGAATTTGTTTGGGAAGCTTTTGTGTATATTTGCGCTATCACTATCATTGGCGCGTCAGTAGGCTACATTCTTTGGGCGCTTTTCTGCTAAGGGGAAGTCATGCCAAAAGTTAATCTTGAGGATTGTCCGCAATGCAAGTCTTCACTTGAAGTCAAAAGGTGGGGACAAGCTTATGTGTGTTGCACAAAGTGCGATTGGACAATAAGCCTTGTCCTTTATGTTACAAAAAACGAGCAGAAGGGGATTCAATGCGCTACCTGATTTACGAAATGATTGGCAAGGTGGTCAAGTTCAAACTTCCCCAACGCATGGGTGGCGACAAAGTGCGCGGTGTCGTGGAAGACGTTTACCGCGATGTGCTCCGGCATGAAATCGAAATAATCTTCAGGAGCAAGAAGTACGTGTTCCGCGAACCAACTGAAATCATGCTCTCAGAAAACAATGTGCTGTTTGTCTATGGCGACATCGACACGGACACCGACGATGACTTTTTCGATCAGCTACGCAACCTATCGATGAAAGGCTACGGCGCTGACGAGGTCTTCAAATCCATGTCGAAGGTTTCCACCGTTATCACCTTCGAACTAACCGAACCGCCCAAAGAGAAGATAAGCCGAAGAGATAAGACGCGTAAGTTGTTGAACGAGAACAAGAAACGGGCCACAAAAAAACTGCGTAAAATGCGAAGAAAGTTCACGGCAAATGGCGATTCATGCGGTTAAGTCTTTTGAAGGGTGGTTTGGACACCTGCATTTGCAAGGCAAACCTTTTCGCGGAGGGCAATGAAATCATGGCAACATATCTCAGCAACGTCAAAGTGATCGGCTACGAAGTCAAGGCCGAATTGACCGAAACCGTCATCCCGTCGGATATGGTCAAGGAAGCTGCGCGCAACGCAGGCCTGCCCGACGCGCTGGTGCCGGAGAAGTCCACGAAGTCGGCGCTCATTCGCGCTGCCAAAGCCGTGAGCAAAACGCTCAAGGACGGCAGGCAGTCCAAGACGGGTCGCTTCAACGACCACCTCGCACGCAAGGTGCTGGACAACGGCATTCGCACGGTTGTCGGCATCGTCGATGAGTCGCGTGATGAGGCCAATGAAATCCTCGGGTACGAGCAGACCACAACCATTCGGCTCAACAAGGAGTCGGGACAGGTTGAGGCCGAAGGTTCAAAGGCCGCAGAGTTCAAGGAAGAGTTCGACCTGTACAGCGTCGGCCTGACGTCTGGCGACATCCGCAGCTACATCTACCGCATCATTCGGCGCGAGGGCAAGGGCATTGCGCTCATCCCCACGGGTGGGCTGTACTTTGTTCCCGAACCGCAGGTTGAGGTAATCGAACGCCTCAACAAGTTCACGACAGCGCTGAGCATCGGACGCGTGTGGTACGACTGCAAGGTCGAGTCCGAGAATGCGCTGGAGTGGGTGTGGGACAGCGCCAAGCGCACCGTGAAGCAGCAGCTGACCGACATCCTGCGCTCGGTGGCCAAGCCCAGCAAGACTGTCCGTGGGCTTGAGGGACGCAAGAAGGACTTGGCGGAAGCCGAAGCGCTCGTCAAGGCTTACTCAGAGATCACCGGCTTCGGGGAGCAGTTCGAGGAGCTGCTGGAAGAGATCAATGACGCCGCCAACCTCATCGCCAACCGGATTGGCGAGGTGGAAGCGGCCAAAGGTAAAAAGTAACCGTCCTCCCTCTACGGCAGGGGTGGCTGGTCTTCCTTTGCGCGGGAGATTCAGCCACCCCATTTTTTTCTTGAGGGACATGAATAAATCCTCGACGGCGACAGGATTCGTCCACGAAATGGGCCGGGGTTTGTCCCCTCGTTAAGTCTCTTGCGGCTGGCGTGTCGCCCATACTGTTCGCCAGTACGGGAATCCTGTCTGCCGTTGACGGATTGAAAGGATGCGATCATGAGTAACTATGCGTGTAATGGAACGGTCAAGCCGAGACCAAAGCCTGTTGAACCGGAATTTTCAGAACACTCAACATTCTTCAAGATCAAAGCGGTTCCGGTAATGTACCATAGTCAAAATGGAGAGCTTGTCGCAGCGAAAGATTTGCCGCCAGTGTGCCAACACCCGCATTACATGTGCGCGGCGCAAGGCCCATGGGAGATCAAAGTAGTTACGCTTGAAAAAGCTCAAAAGAAAAGAGATTGGATTGACGAGAACAATGGAGTTTCATTCAATGAAAGCCGGACTGCATACCGCTATGAGTACGTAATCGAAGAATGGACAAAACTCTTTGGCCAAGAGCGGTTTGTGAGGGAAATATCATGAGCGAATTACTGCCAAAAAAGCAAGACGAATGCAGGAACTTCTGGGTGCGATTTCACGTCATGCTCAACAACCTGTCTGGAAACGTCTACAAACTCGTCATGGAAAATGATGAGGGCAAGATGAAACCGCAACATTGGCACATTGTCCGCAAAGAGACGTACGGCGAAGAAGTTAAAATCACCATTCGCCGTAAGAGTTTTTACCACGGTTGGAGCAGAAGCCAAGTTACCAACAAAATCGTGGCTACGCCCAGCCGCGTGGGAAACGGGGATGACCGCATCCGAGAACGCCGCATCAATTCGGATTTTGACCAGATCAAGAATCTGGATAAGGCTGCGAAAAGCATGCACGAGCGGTGCGACGCTATGATGGATGAAATTCACGAATTCATTGACAAGCAGATCAAACTAAAAAACTACGAAAAGGGACAGGTAGCAGACCTTCACAAACACTTTCCCAACGCCACCTACCCGCGTGAAAACGCAACCAGCTGCTCGTACAACGTTGGGAAACACACGTTCGGAATTCACGCGAAAGGGAGGGGCAAATTCACGATACGAATCGACCCGTCCCGAGAGTATTCAGCGGAGCACGTTCAGAAGCTTTTAGCCGTGTTCTCCGGTTTTGAAGAGGACTTGGCCTTTGAACGAAAAAGAAACGGCGAGTGAGGCTCTATTCAATCGAGAGGACGAACCGATGAGCGACACAGATACCAAATTCTCGAAGGAAAACGCCCACTGCTTCGCGTGTGAACATTCCGACGCCTGTATGCAGTGGCAGAATAAGCGCATGCTTATTTCGTGTGCCGCGAAAAAGGGAGCAGAGCAGGTGGAGTTGATGGGAGAAAGTTGCGACAAGTTCAAAGAAGCTGACCTTCCAGAAGACTGAAAGGAGCGGCGAAATGGCTATGACGAAAAAGCAGAGAAAGGCATTGGAACGGTTCCGGTTCTTGCTCAGACAGTACGACGCGACTATTGTAGCCATCGATAATGGCCAGCAGTATCTGGAGGAGCTGGCGGAAGTTCTTCCGGCTTCAGACGACAAGGACTTCAACGAAACCGTAAAAAGCGCACGCGAAGGTCTCAAGAAGTTTGCCAAGCAGTTGGAAGCCATCCACATCGGAAATCTTGACGAGGACATTGCGTACCTTCGCTGTGACGTTCCCATCGTGCTGAAAGGCAAGCAGCTTACTGAAATGACCCGTTGGCCGTAAGGAGGAAGCATGATCGAAGCGACATATTCTTTAGCCTGTGATAAGTGTTGTTATGAGTTCGGACAGGGTGACGACGAAAAGCACTTGCGTGATATGGCAAAGGCTACAGGCTGGACCAGTTTTGATGGTGTCGATTTCTGTTCGAATTGCAGCAAAGAGGAAAGTGAAACCTCAAAGACAGAACCACAATAGGAGGGCGTACCGTGAAGCGCAGTAAGCTTCCAAACTCCCGCAGTCTGCTCTGATTGGGTTGGATTCCCAATGCCCTTAATTATAGGATGAAACCTTCGAAAGAGGAAGCCTCAGAGTTAGTCATGACCGGAGTTAAATAGCCGGGAGCGGGAGTTGCCCTCCTTTTCTAAAGGAATGAAAGCGTGAAGACAACTCAAGAGCTTAAAGACGTCCCGTTCCCTGAATGCGCCGATGAATGTGCGGTTGTAAGAATCCTCGGCGTCGGGGAATGTGAAAGCGTTTGCCCACATAAGGAGAATGAAGAATGAAGTTCTTATTCAATTATCCCACATTTCATTTCACGATGTGGGATTGTACGGAAAACGAAGTAACACAATTACGATTACAACTTATTCAAACTCGTGGCGTCTTTGGTGTATTTTATAAGAAAGGCGTTGGTAACACATATTACATTGAAGTTTCACTTTCTCCGGATTGTTCTTTTATGAGAGAAGGGGCAACGAAGAAAATGTTGTCAAAGCTTAGGGCAGCGGGGAGGAAATAAACAATGGACGAAAAGCAATTCCGTGAAGCCGCGAGAGAATGTATCCACTGGCTGTTCTACGAGTTCGATTTGTCGGAGCGTTACGAGCCTAATACGACAAACGAAGATTTGAAGAACAGTCACCGGATTGCAGACAACAAGCTGGGCGTGCTGTTGGAAGAACTCGGAACAACCCTTGATGATCTGTAAAGGATGAAACAATGGGATGCTACATCAACCCTCCAACCGAAGAAAAAGAGTCCTTCCTGAACAAGCACGGCACAAGAGTCGGCGAAAACCCTGTCTGGCCTGCGCCAGAAGGCGAGATGTATGTCGTGCTGGTGGACAACGGTCCCTTCACGGCTGCTGCTGTGGCGTACAGTGAGGAGGAATTCAACGTCTTCTCAGCGCCTGACCCGCGCCCGACAATCTGGTACAGTGTCCCTGTTGACAAGATCAAAGCAGCCAGCAATTGGGAGACTTACAAAGAGTATTTCTAACTGGGGAATTCCCCAGTGGGGAGAAACCATGAAAAAGAATTTGACAATCCAGACGGCAACTATCGAAATCAAAGTGATTCGCGTTGACAATCACAAAATGACCAAAGCCACCTTCCGACAGATTGAAGAGAAACGCAAAAACTTCTCTGTTCAAGATATCTTGGGATGGGTAACCGATAACGGCAAGATTTACGTTGTGGGAAATGAGGATGGTTGCATAAAGAAAGTCAGAATATCAGAAGTCGTAAAAGGAGGGGAGAGAAAGAAAGCAGAGGCAATTGTCAAAGCTAAATTCGACCAGCTTTTTATCGCGACTTAACCGTGAGGGAAAACCATGAAAAATCGCCTACTATTCGCCCTCAAATGTGTGCTTCTCGCCGCCGAGGAGCCTCACGAAACCCACGAGGGCCGTTCGCTGGTACAACGGGCTATGGAGTACGGAAGGTCAGCGAGAATCACCAAGGAAGAAATCCGGAATGTTCTGGATAGCAAGCTGATTGATACTTTACTTTACCCTTGGAAGGAAAAAACCGATGATCGATCCTGTCCAATCAAGCCTTGATACTTATCTTCGCCAGCAGGACGATATGGAACAAGCGCTGATGGACCAATGCTGCGCGCATCGCAAGAAAAACGGATACCTGACAGAATACGAAGGTGACTGTCCCTGTGAATGCGGCAGTGACTGCCCGCTGAACCCTTGAAGGAGAAAACAATGTCAGGCGAAGACCAGAAAATTATTCAAAACGCAATATATGACCACACAACTAAAGACGGTTTGACAATCATGTGGTACCACACCACACTCAATGAAAATCAAAAACAGTGGTGTCAATGGTTTGAAGCCAGTTTGAGTGATGCGTATCCACAAGCCGCAGAAGAATGGGAAAACGATTTTAAGTGCGATGTTCATCCCGACAAAGAAATTCGGATTTGGATTTACATCACACTTGCTTACCTTTGGTACAAGGAAATCTATCCTTCTGGAAAGAAGGATGTGCTCAATGTTTTGTTGGCGACCTCGATGAAAAATGAAACAGCAGCCTTGGAGAGCTTGGAAAAGCTAAGTAAGGAACAAGCCTTAGATATTGTTTCTAACTATAAGAATAAGGAATGGTTGACAGAAAGAGTACATCAAACCTTTGGGGAGAACAAACAATGAAACGAATGATTATCATGCTACTGTTGTGCTGCACAAGCTTCGCATTCGCCGAAGAAAAGCCTACTATCAAGGAGGGTCAGCAATACCTTGCTGACGCACAGCTGGCCGTCCATCACTTCTTTACGTCCGAAGAAAAGAGCGTGATGGATGTCTACTCCAAACTCGCTGCAATCCGGAACGCTGTTAAGAAAGACGAAACCCTGAAGAACAAGGAACAGCTCCTCGAAATCCTGCAAATGAACAAGGACGTCGTAACTTCGCTGCGCAAGGGATTGGACTCCTCGTGGATTCAAAGGGCTGTTACGAACAAGGCGAAAGAGAAAGAATCCGAAGTAGAAGTTAAGGAACCCGACAAACCAGAAAAGACGTCAAGAGAAGATCAACAGTATTACAACGAAGACAATTGGTGGAAGATCAACAAAGTGAACAAGCGATGGAAACACTTCTTGGAGTATAAAAGGGAAAGCGAGAAATCCGAATTCAATCAGAAGACGAGAAAATACAAACCGATTCGCGGACTCTCGGCCACGGTTAAAAAGAAGGACGAGAAGACGTTAAGCGTCACCCTTCGCAACAGCACAAGCAAACGTATCGTATTTTGCACTGTGCAAATCAAAGGCTGGATACCTCCAGCAACACGAGGTTGGCAAGGGTCAGCTACGTTCACAGGGGTCAACCCTAAAAGTACAGCGAAGACGACTGTCAATCTGAACGCAAACAGACCCACGCGTTTCTCTACTCTTCGCTTCAACGTTATTTGGCTCGTGAAGAAAGAGAAGTAAATGATCGGCGTGGCGCTCGAATGCACGAACTACATGGTCCTTGAAGGCGGGCCATTAACGCCTCCTGACGGCATGAATCGCAGTACACTGGCCCTGCACAAAGACGGGTGGGCGCTGGAAATCTGCTTCGAAAACAAAAAAATCCCCAAAGTATTACGCGAAGGATTGTATAACTTTACAGCGGTCTATAAAGCGTTGCACGAGATGCTTGACGAATTGCATTTCCACGCAACAAGGATTGACGGACCGGGAATACATCGCTACATGGATCGGGTCGCGGCTTATGTCGCGAAATATCCCGTCCGATGAAAGGATGCAAACAATGGACTCACTGAATAAGGTCATGCAAAAAGCAGAAAAACTCGCGGAGAAAAACGGACACAAGATAGCCCAATGGGAACGGCTTGAAGCCCGCAACATGGCGAACTTCTGTGGCGAATGCTTTCAACACATCACTGTCTACTCCACCCCGCAAGCTTCGCAAACCTTTCGCATCGGCGGACCTCTCGCAACCCTTCCCTGCGTGAAGTTCCAAACCAGCCAAGCCAAGGCGAAGAAAACTCGTGCGAAAATCGAAGCATTATACGAACATCTCGCAAAACTAAAAACCAACTGCCACCATCACTTCGAGCGAATAAAAGACAGCGACTGGAAAGACAAATGGATGTCTGTTGGCGCGTGGTGCAAGGGCTGCGGCGTTTCTTTCGGATGGCGCTGCCGCTACTCTCCGGACGGGGTGTGCCACTACGACTCGTTCCCAAAAGACGGTAAACAGCACATACGGCTTATCAATGACGACCTCTGGCCGTTGCCGGAGGAATACGACCCAGAGAACGAATCAGGTGACTGGTGCATATTCTGCGGACACCCGGAGGAGAGAAAATGACATCTGCTGAAAAAACCACAATTCTTCGCTTCGCTGCGGGAGACTCGGGACTTCGCAACCAAGCCATTGAAATCTATCGAAGCTGCTTTCGTGCTGGCGAAGGTCGAACGTCCCCTGAAATGCGTTTCATGAGCGAAATCGATACACCTGTCCCAGACCTCGCATTACGGGCAACGGCTCGAAAAGAGCTAATTGGAGAAAAACCATGAAAAATGCGAAGAAAGTTCACGGCAAATGGCGATTCATGCGGTTAAGTCTTTTGAAGGGTGGTTGAGACACCTGCATTTTGCAAGGCAAACCTTTTCTTGGAGAAAAACCATGAAAAAATTCAAACACAGCTCGACCAGAATCCTGTGGGGACTCATCTGCCCCGGACTCGATGGCGAACCCCCAGAGTCCCCCGATACCTACGATACGCGCAAAGAAGCCCGCGAAGACCTGCGCCGATTGAGAAAAGACGGTTTGGCGGGGCCAGACTCCCGAATCGCTCGGGTCAAGGAGACCATCGCTTATAAAGAACTATGAAAGGAATGAAATTATGTACCCTGTCAAGGAAATCAAAGGATTTGTGGCTCGTACAGCAGACATCGTTCCGGAGTATAAGGAAATCCCAGACGAGTTCAAGAAACAACACAATCCATGGGTAAAACTCCAACAACGCTGGTTCTTCGAAGGACTGCCAAAATCGACGGAATTTGTCCTAAAGGAAGGTGTCGACGGAAAAAAAGCGACACGACACCTTGCAACAGTCCAACGCTGCTGGGATTTGCAGCACGAGCACAAAGAAGCTTCCGTAGCATACCTGATGTCCCAATGGTTCAAAGATGTAAAAATCGACGGAAAATCCGCCGTCACAGAAGGGACCACACAATGACAGAAAAAGACGAAAAAACCGCAACAGAACTCCTCGGATGCCTCGTCACAGTCGTTAGTGCAGTCATCCTAATGCCAATCAGCTACGTCATCAATGGCTATGCCCTGATGAAGCTGTGGCAATGGTTTATCGCTACGACGTTTAAGGTTCAAACTCTTTCCCTCGTGCAAGCTATCGGTCTTGGAATGATCATATCGTTTCTGACATACAAGCCGAACTTCGACGGAAAAAAGACAGAGCTGGAGGAATCCAAAAAAGCACTCATGGCCCAGTGCGTCTGGGCATTCATGAAACCAGTAGCGGCGTTGATTGTTGGATACGCTGTCAAACTCTTTATGTGAAACAAGAGACGTTAGCGTAATATCTCTTTTGAAAAGAATTAACAATGAAAAGGAGGATGTGTAATGGCAAAAAAGAAAAATCGGTCTGATTTTGTATCCCTGTATGACGGAGCAGCAAAAGGAATGTACATGACTGCTGCGCTGTACAGAATTCTGGCAGCACAAAAGCCGAAATTCCTTCGCATTGGAGTCTCGCCCGGAGGCCGTCGGGTTCGCATCTATCCCATGACCCATTGTGGCAAACTCTCTGATAAATCCATGATGGCTCCCTTTGATAAAGTCCGAAAAAATGGCGATGGCTATCGGCTTTTTTCCAACAAGCTCTTCTTCAAAGTCTTTAGGGCTGTCGATAAAAGACTTCCGACACTCTCGCGTCCTGTCGTCGTTCGAGAACTGCACGAAGGTGGTGTCGATAAGACTGTCATCGATGTGCTGCTGCATAAGGGCGCTGGACTCTCCCCGCGAAGAAAAAGACGAAGGACGATTAAAACACATCCCGCGTTGGTCAAAAAAAGTCCCGTGAAGTCAGCTGTGATGAAAACCTCCGTGCTGAGAGCCAACAAAGCAAGAGAAATCGAGGAAACAGTCTACTCGATTTTTGGCAAAGATATGTCAGTCGACACCCTGATCCAACGCTGGGATGAACTTCCCAAAACCTTCCGGAAAAAACGCATCGCCTCCATGTCACCGGAAGAACTCGACGCACTCCTGAAAGAAGCACATAAGCTCACGACAGCAATATAAGTCTATAATGAAAGGATGGCCCACGATGGAACAACAGCAGCAGTATGAAACGTCGGATTTCCTTACAGCAGCGTACCTTGTTGCCAAAGATCAGTCCATCCAAGATACGAAACGCAATGGCAAACGGGTAGTCTTTGAATTCAGAGATAAGCAGAACTGTGACACCCTTGCCAAAAATCTACTCATGGGTAATGACGATGTCTCGGCGACGGTCCTTTTCAATGCGATAAAACGACTGAAAAAAATCATCTACAGTGACTGAAGCTTTCTTTGCGAGTCCTTCGGGGACGTACCAACCCTCCTTGATGCTACCTCTGTGACCAAGAGCTGCTAAAAGGAATATTTCCCGGAGGACTCGCTTCTCTTTACCTGCCCAGAACCCCTCTTATTCCCGCGATAAAGCCCCCTCCGTTGTACTTTACCACTCCCAAAGCCCTTTCCCTTATCACCCCTTCGAAACCTCCCTAAAACGACCTATTGGTAATTACACCTCGTCATACACCTCGACCCTCTCTAAATCCTGCGGCAAGAAGCATACTACACACTTCGGATCGAAGTAGAGATGATTCTAAACTAAGCAGTACGAAGTAATTACGGAAGCAGTAACTGCTGAGGAGCATCTCAAAAATCGCCAATTGCTTCTTGACGCAGAACTCGAAGGACTATAACGACGAATTAAGAAAGCTTTAAGCACTATAATAGACCTGCCTTAAGCAGTAACACAATACTGCTAAATTGCACATATCTCTAACTTCCTGCCAATGCCATCTTTACAAGAACCCTCCACCCCAACGAAAATATTTTTTTATATTCAGCGGTTTAGTAGAATGGAACAAGAGCAGCCCTATCAATTTGGAAAAGGAAAACGTACGCCAACGCAACGTCGTAAGCTTCGCAAGTATTACCGACAGAATAAAAGCAAAATGAAACGTGAACAACGTAAGAGATATAACCGCTATGGCCCTGAGAAGCTTGATAGACCCGGAGGCGTAACGCGTAAGAAAAGAAAGCAGCGTAGACCACGCAAGTACCCAGAGTCTATAAAACAGCCTCGTCGAAGTTCACCGTGGGACATCTGGCTGATCGACCATCCTACTGATGATTGCTGTAACAAAGTGGCAACGGACTTTCTATTACACTGTACTGTCCTATCTGAGATACGCCGCGTAGCTCGCCTTTTATCCACGGGGGAGTTCCTTTAGACATTAAAAAATAGGTTAGTTACTTTTTTTTGGCACAACAGATTGACGTAACACGATTTGCGGCAGAATATTCGAGAATGGTTTTTTACAATGGTCTTCGAGCATCAAATATTCGAGAATGGAAAAATACAATGATATTTCGATCACGTTTTTTTGGCACCATTGATACAGATGACACTGATAGGGACATTAAAAATAGAACGGTTATCATTCAGGGCGTGTAGGAAGTTCGTTAAAGCCTATATGCGAGAAAATACGGCAGAGTAGATTTTGGTTTGATATATTCGTTTTGACGCATAACATTGCTTTTTTGAAGCAAAAAAGGGGATGGGAAATGGAAAAAATCGCAAGAGAGATTTTGGAGATAGCAAATAGAATAGCGGCATCTGGGAAACCGGGAGCAAAGCCTTGTTTGAAGAAATTGAGAAGTGCGATGACGCATTTGGACAAGGCTCAAATGGAATTTGTTGATGCTGTTGATTTATTTCCTGAAGTTGAGGGTAACAAGAAACACGAGCAGATGAAAAAGAGAATGAAAGCAATAGAAAATACGTTTAATGAGACGTGGAATAAATTGGATTTTGAATCCACCAAGATGGAAGATTACTTGAAGGGGTTGAAATAATATTTGAGCAAAAAAATTTGAAAAGTGAAAAGCGGTCTTTGTTACAAGGGTTTGGGAAAATGGATGATAAAGAGATAGCTCAGGAGCTTTTGAGAACTGCTCAATTACTTATTAGCGGTATCCCTTCTGCCGTTGCTAAAAAAAATCTTGCCAAGGCATATGCTTTGAAGATTGAGTCAGCAAAGAGTAAAGCGCCGATGAGACATCAGCAAAGGTTTCACGACAGATTTCAGAAATTATACGATAAGTTGTCTTCTAAGCATCCAGACGTAGACATGAATTCTGCTGGGTTTTGGGGATCACTTGAAAGGCATGCGAAGAAGTGGTGGGACAGCAGGGGGATGAAAGGGCCATCTGTAGATTGGTAAAAGTGAAAAGCGTCCTTTTCTTACAGGGATGGGGAAAATGAAGAAAGTGGCTTTTGAGCTTTTGAAGATAGCAAAGCTTATGAACGCTGATGTGCAGGCGCCTTCAGTGCTTAAGAAGGGAACGAAGTTCACAGGCGAGGGAGGTATTGAGTTTGTGGTGAAGGAGATTTGGGTAGGGATTCCTCAGCATAGTTTTACCAGTGACGGAATGACGTGGATAAGTTACAGCTACAAAATGCCAGAAGGTCGTAAGGGAACTGA
>Ga0180433_10001249_pt1 | contig 42832 bp, 72 predicted proteins | sample SS_ome_8_FD_132980 | JGI IMG/M metagenome (GOLD analysis project Ga0180433, IMG submission 132980) | Hypersaline lake sediment archaeal communities from the Salton Sea, California, USA - SS_1_D_1 metaG | ecosystem: Environmental > Aquatic > Non-marine Saline and Alkaline > Hypersaline >...
AACCTCAAAAGTAAATATACCGTTATACCTGATATTACACCAGCTATTACACGCTCGGGTAATTTTAACATAAAGCGATGCCAGAAAACATCCCATCTTACGAACTTTTTATTCTTCTTCATATTAAAGTAATCTCAATTTCTACTCTAGGATCTTCGCTGTATTTCTTTTGAATTCTTCCATCACAAATCAAACAGTCATCTTCTAGTAGTAGATTAGTTAAACAATCTAAATAAAACTTATCTATATTATCTCGATCTGGTTTTTTTATATGCCAATCATTTTCTTTGATCTCTGTTCTTGAGGCTGGGATTTTAAAGTAGGCTATAAGATCAATTCGTACTGGACGCTTTCGAATAAGGTTTACATTACCTAAAGCTTCCTTCATAAATTGCCTCACAGCCTTCTGCTCTTTAGATTTAGGATTATACGTCCAAGTTTTTCCACCTCTTGTAACCGTTCTATGTCTAGCATTGGCTTGCGGATTACCTTTAATCGTCAGATTTAATTTCATGGTTCTCCGGTTTTAATAGTGAATTCTTTTTCCATACCTCTTTAAGGGCGTGTAATCTCCCAACCTTATAGGAATTAATAATTAATTCAATTACTCCTTCGAGTGGGATTGTACTTTCTAATTCGTTAAGAGTTGCTGTTTCAATTTGTAATAATGATTTAAGTAAATCTTTTACATCGTCCATAATAAAGCCTTTATTAAAATTGTTACTACAGCTCCCAGAGTAAAGCTACTCATTATAATTAGGGCTGCTCTTGTTAACATATGTTGGTTCACTTTAACCCCCTATCAGCCAGACACCTACAAAGAACGCAGCAGCAGCTTGCAGCCATTCCATAGTGTCCATACTTTTAAAAAATTTTATCATATTATTTGTTCTTCCCTTTATAAAAATATTTATTTATTAATAAGCACACATTAATCATGGTATCCCACGATTCAGATATCTCTGTATTTTTTGCTTTAGTCCTTAATTTAATTAAAAGGTCTAATAGCTTTTGCATTGTTGGATCATATTTCTTATTTAATTCACCCATATAGAACCTGTTAATAAATGTTTATCTTCTTGTTTAGTCCAATATTTCATCAGACTCCATTCTGTAGTTATTCTTACATCTGGTAATACTTTCTTCATACCATGACACATGGTAGTTGACAAAACCTTTGCTATACTTTCCATATCTTCTGGATGCCCATCTGGTATTTCGAATATAAGTTCATCATGAATAAAAGCTAGGAATCTAACCTTTGTGTTGTAGTTTAACTCCATATCCTGAATAACTTTAAAGCATTCCCAAATAGCTTCTTTAGCTCCGTCTGCTGATAGACTCTGCATAGCTTTCCCATTTGCACATGAACAATATGTACACATATTTCTATATCTACCATTACTCTCATATGCATAAGCATGGTCTGGGTTACCAGATAATTTCTGTTTTCCCATCCAACCATTATCTCCTAAGAATTTCTCTAATTCTGGAATTTCATTTAAAGCAAAAGATTTAAATAATCTAGCTTCTTCTTCTGAAATATGTACTCCTGATGCTTGAGCAATCTTCCTCATAGTACTTGGACCTACTCCTCCAGCTAATGATAGACCTCCTGGTTTACTATCCGTTCTGGCTTTCTTAGCTACTGGATCACCATCTTTTAACGATCTAATAAATTGTTCTAGATCAGGTTCTGTATTAGTTAAATGAGAATACCACATGTGTCCCAACAGACAATGAAAATCTACAGGTTCTTCTCCCTTATTTAAATACTCCTTTAAAGTACTTCCTAATTTTAAATCACTAAGTACTTGAGCAACTGAACACGCTTCTAGGGCTGCGTAGTCAATAGTCAATATCTTATAGCCTGGTCTAGCTCTGAAGATCTCTCTGATATCCCCTTCTCTAGGCATAGTCTGTATAAAAGAACTGGTTCTACCTGTCTCTTTTAAAATATCATAAGAAGCTCTAAATATACCATTAGCCTTTCTAATATTTTTACAATAAGTATTTTTATATTTCTCTATTAAGCTCAATTCTATTCTAGCTTGAATAATCTCATCTGGTGGAAATTCTAATAATGAATTAGAGTCAATTTTTACTTGGCCTTTGGGGTGTGTTTTAGTAGGTTTAGTAAAGGATAGATAGTCTACATAATTCTCTGTTAAATATTCTACAAATTTTTTATTCTCTTTTCTAATCTCTCCTTTCTTGGTTAATTTAGCAAAGCCTTTCTCAATTAATAATTTATATAACGGTTCTAATCCATCGTCTAACTTTTTTTCTAATGTATCTAATTTATGTAAGTCAACTTTCAATCCTCGAGTAGTTGCCAGATTCAAAGCGAAAGCTGCTTTAATCTGAAGGCTTTCAGTATTCATAGACCCCGGGCCAGAGGAAGTTCTTATTTTTTCTTGTGATAAAAATACCTTCTTCAACATTTCTACATCTAGTAAGCAATACTCTATAGCTTCTTGAGGGTAATCACAGGAATCTATATTATCTAATTCAGCATACCTCAATCTCCAAATATCATCTCCTTTTTTATAAGTAGATAAATCTACTCCGACATATTTTCTACTTAAGTTCATAAGGCTGTAGCCTTTGGATTTTATTCTCCCCTCTATAGACAGATCTAATAGTTTCTCTCTAATAATGGTATCTCTGAATCCTCCTCTATCTAATATATCTATAATTAATTTACGGGCTTCTGGAAAATGATACCACATGACTAATATATCAAAATTAAATCCATTCTGGAATACAATATCAAATTTTCCTTCTGCGCATTGAATTAATAAATCTATAGTTTTCTTTTGTAATTTACCATCCTTGTTTCCAACTACTCCTTGGTTATTGTCGAAATTATTAATCCAACTCAAACATACTGGCTTAGGATAGCTTCCATCTTCTATTAAGAATGTTTCAAAATCTAAAAAATAAAATTTATCTTGCATTTATACATACTCATCTAGATTGATAATTTGTCTACTGAGCCAAAGATTACAATGATTCTGTTTCTTACTACACAGTGTATTACTATGAGTTCTCCACATATCAAAATCTAATTCACTAATAGTGCCTTTAATTATCTCCTCTCCTTTCTTTATAATAGTAAAGAAACAATCTTCACCATTTTGTGTTTCCATTTTATTGATCAATAATACTTTTATATCCATCTAATTAATCCTGTTATATCTACTACTAACCATACACATGCTAGGGCTCCCCAGGCCCAGTCTTTGTCTCTTACTGAAACTATTCCTAATCCTAAACAGCCCATCATATAAAATAAAAATCCTATCCATGTAATCCCTAAATTACCAGCTACAATAATAGATCCGATTACATTACATACTACTGATGACCATTTTATTATTTTCCAAATCACTTCTTATCTCCAAAACAATATGTTAACCAGTATCCAATAGGGGTGAATATAAGATTGTAAATCATTACAACACCTAAAGTTAAGAAGAAAGGAAGATGTAATTGTGTAAGCCAAATAAAGAAACTAAATCCGATTATTGATAAGATTTTATTAATAACAATAAAGGATGTTTTAGGATATTTCTTTGTCAGCTTATGGAAATACTTTATCACGTTACATCTCCATTGACATCTATCTTTTCATCTTCATATGGTGCTGCGGTTCGTCTGTACATCTCTAACTTAGCACACTCTAATACTCCTATTATATCATTTATGACTTTATAACTCAAGCCTCTTTCCTCTATATATCTATGGCAAATAGAGGTAACAATATAATTAAGATCTCCTACAGTGAAACACTTCCTGGCCACCAGTGCATCTAACTTTTGGTGATCATCTGAGAAAAATCTATCTCTATCTTTTTGTTTAATATATGGCATATAGCTCCTTAATATAATCCTAAATCTTCTGCTGTACCTTCGAAATCTTTATGACCTCTTTCTTCTAGTTCATCTACCATATCATCATACTTAATAAATCTTACATCTCTTGTAATATTTTTAGCACAATGTTGTATTTCTAATTCTCTTAATTGTTTCTTTAAGAGATCACAAATCCATCCTTCATCTACTACCCAAATCTCTCCTTCCCATTGTTGTAATCTTTTTTCTGTAATAAAAGACCAAAACTCTCTCATGGTTCCTGCTCCTCCTGGGAGCATTAAAAGAATATCAGAGACATAATAAAGCTCCTCTCTATCTGCTAAGGATTTACAGACCATAGTATTAGCTCCTGGTAAGGGCTTTTCTATGGTTTCAATAAATTCTGTAGTAGACGCTAAAGGTTTAAGGGCTGGGTTTTTTGATAGATATCCACGAGCACAACTACCCATACAACCTGTAGAACCTGCTCCATATATTAATAGATGTCCATTTGCAGCAATGGCTTGACCTGTTTTATAGGCTAAAGTCTTTTTCTTTCTAGAAACTTTATCTGATGCTGCTCCGAACATACCGATTCTTAATCTAGTCATTATTTTACCTTCCATATATGTAAGCAATTTATACACTCATAGTGTTTACATTTACTTACTTTTCCTGTTCTTTTATTCTTCTTAGGAATATTAATAATTTTAATATCAAACTTTTTCTGACGTCTTGCTGCACATTTAACGCAGTAAATACGTGTCTCTTTAAGATAACTCTTAAATAAATTTAAAGTTTTTAAATCAAAATCATAATAATCCATTTCTCTTAGGAAGACTTTTCTAGTATCAATAACATCTTTAATATTATATTTAATTCTAGACTCTTGTTTCTTCCCTTTACCTTTAGCAACATCTATACAATCTTGCATAGTTTGTTTATCTTTACCTCCAAAATTATAATCTTTAGATCTAGCATCTAATGAGTGTGATGCTTTCCTAAAAGATCTTCTACTTAATTTTAAAGTATCAATAGTAATAAGATTAGTTATGGCTGGGAGTTTGTTTTGCATGATACGTTCTTGAAGTACCTTAGCATCATATGCATCTCCATTTTGCATAACTACAACATCTATCTCTTCTAATCTCTTTACTACTTTCTTTAGGCATTTCTTATCGCAGCCCCTCATTGTACTATGATCAAAATCCCAAGACCATACTTCAGGTTTTTCTCTACCTTCTTCTAAAAGGACTATAGAAGTAACCTTTAAGGTTTCTTCGATTTGATTAGTTTGAATAAATGCTTTTCTTAAAGGATATGTCCAAACTAAATACGGTGATGTTTCAATATCTAAGAAAGCTACTCTAAGACCTTTCTCAACTGCTTTCTTATATAATGTGCTGGGTTTTAAATCAGCTTTTTCATATTTACTAACCATGTTATTTATCCCATTCGTTTAAAAAATGATTTTCTTTCCGGTCTATGTAGTACATCAATACGTACTGGTCGTAAGGATATTCCTACTAATCTATTACCTTCGGAGGTAGTATAATCATATGATGAGAGTTCTGCTTGTACTTGGACTACAGTCTTTGAGTCTAGCACTAATTTATCCCCACCAATTTTTTCTCCTCCTTCAAAAACATCTATCTTAGATCTATTTTTGAATTCTATCGTAGAAATTCCATCAACAGGTTCCCATTTTCCAGAATCTTTGTCTTTCATTATTTTAGGTTTTACCATATTAAAGTTCATCTTTTTATCGGCGGCAGCTCTAGCCATATCTTCCTGACTATTAATAAAATCAATAAACTCTTTATGTTTTACATCTTTCTCTGGCTCAAAAGCCATTTTAATGTGGTATACTAAATTTAAATTAGTGCCATCTTTACCTATTCTAGGAAACTTTTCCGCTCTTTTTAGATCTGGAACTAACAAGAAAGAATTCCCTACGCTCATCCCTTCTGGGGTAGTGACCATAATTTTATTCATAACACCTCCTTATGTGTTTTTAATAAATCTTTTTCTGATACAAATATATCTAAATGTTTCTCAAGTAATTCTCTAATTAATTTAGAAAATTGTCTTCTTGGTAATTCTAATTCTGTCTTTACTCTTAAGATTAAATCTTCAGGCAAAGAAACAGATACAATTTTATGTTTCTTCATTAAGTAACCTCTCTGTTTAAATATCTAACTTTAATACCTGCTTCTTCTAAATATGATATAATATATCCATATTCTGTAACTCCAGATAGAGCTGCTTTATGTACTTCTACAGACTGTAGTCCTGCAGCTTTAACTCTATCAACTATCTCTAATGCCATCTCTTTAGCCATAACTACAGGATGCTTTCCTGGGTTATGCTTCTGCCATTCTGTTTCATATTTTCTTAATTCATTAACAAATAAATGTAAATTATTATTCATGGGCTGTTCCTAAATCACTTTGGTTATATACCCAATCTAACATCTTTTCTACTTCATCTGATGTTTTATCAGGATTAAATTCTACTAGGGCTGGGGTGACGATATTGAATGCTGTATCTATATCAAACCCTGATCTAAATAAATCTATGCACATGTATTTAAGTTTATCATGCCTAGATGTTTTTCCTTTTTTAATTCCAAACTTTATAAAGGCTCTGGTCATTTCACTTAGGCCCTTTGTAGATGATACTTCTTTTTTTTCATGTGTTGGTTTGTCTTTTAATAAATTTAACCATTCATAAAATTCTTTATTGTTTCTTCTCTTAGTATAATACTTTAACTCTTGTACAACCTCTTCGCGTTTACTGCCCGCTAATCTAGTAAATGTAGATGGTTCCATACATGCTGGATCTATTAGATCCATATTATATTTAATTTTATTACATATATGTCTGTATTCTTTAAGTGATACACCTTCTTCTAAAGATATAATAAAGTGGTAACTTTTATTGCCACTAAATGTGCATAACGATACTGGTGTGTGGAATGATCTTATATAATCCCATTGATCTTCATAGGTCATATCAGCTCTATCTATTTCTATAACAAAGTTTCGTAAAGAAGATAGATTATCTATCCTTCTAGTTGTATAAGGTTTAAAAGGATTAGCTGCTATCCATTGATCTTTATCTGATCTTATATAATTATTTACTTTAACTGTATTAATTTCTATCGGGCATTTATATTCATTAACTTTTCTACAAGGGCATATATACTCTCCCTCATCAAACATAATTCTTAACATTATATCTGTATCATTCATTATCTATCTTTAACCTTTTTTTACATTCATCTATACTTTCTTCTCCAATGATACAGGGCCATAATTCACATTCTCTACCGAACCACCATTTATTCTCAGGAGTCTCTAGAACGGCCTGTAGTCCACGTTTTTTATATACCTGGTATGTTTTTACCAATTCCCTAGCTTCGGCCTTTAGAAGGGCTATAATATGGTTTATATGGGAAGGTGATACATTGGCTGTTACCTGTTTATAACTAACTATATCCATATCCCTATTTTTAAAGAATTGATTATGTCCAATAATCGTTTCTTGTCCTTGTCTGTGGTTAGGATCTAATAGCCAATCTGACTTGAGTGTACCCTCTTCTACTCGTTGATTAATCATATATGCATAAAGTATTAATTGCCAATTGTCCGAGATAGTATCCACTGTCTCTTCATATCCTCTTGTTGCAGTTTTATGATCATAGACCTGCAATATTTTATTATCAGGATCATAATTCCACATATCGATAATCCCTCTGAAAGGTGGTAGATCAGGGGCTATCCAAGACTCAAATGCTGTTTCTATATTCCATTGGTATTTATCTAGCCAATCTTTATTCTCTTCCCTCCACTTTAATAACCGTTTATCAGTCTTTTCGGTCATAGTCACGTCTGTATGACCATTTATTACGAGATCTTCTAGGGCTGTGTGTACTTTACTACCAAAAATTAAGTGCTTTGTAGGAGGAGTCTTAATACCTTCTATATATTGTAGGCACCATCGTCTAGGGTTCTTCTTATGTAGATTCAATTGAGATATGGATATATAGGGTATCATATTACTGTCCTCCACTTATATAATACATATTCTTACCTTAAGTTCCAAATTATTATTTATACTGAGGGGGAATTATTGTAAAAGGTTCCACTTAAGTTCCATTTAGCCTAAACCCTCTAACGTGACCATTAATAATAATTGGTTCTCTATTACTAACACCTAGTTCATACTGTAATCTAGCTTTTGCTGCAGTATCGGATAATCCTACTAACCTCAAATCTTTATATCTACTATATGCTGGACGTTGCAGATTTCTAGCCTCTGTATTGTCCATACGTCTTTGATGATATCTATTAGAATCTTTATTATCTTTTCTAATCTCTCTAGCAGATCTATGCCACTCAAAATCAAACACGTTAGCGTTAGGTCCATTATCTGGCATATATTCAGCATATTCAGGTAATACTAATGTACTATCGTTAGAGTCAATATTAACTCCTGCAGAGTTAGATGATCTAACAGATGAGTTGGATCTAGCATTGGACCTTGACACTGATCTAGACTTAGATAATGAATTACTTTTATTAACTCTTTTCTTTGAGACAATACTATTATTACTGTTAATAGTATTCTTATTAAAGTTAGATGCTTGAACTACCCCTGATCCAAATATAGATGTAATAAAAAGAACTAATAAAGGAATAATATACATTTTTTTACTTATCATCATGGAACCTATCGTAAAATTTTAAAATACTATCTGAATAAAAATCCATACTAGAATATAAATATCGTATGAATATTTTTAAATACTTACTGAGAGAGATTAATACCAATTCTCACCTCCTAATACTATTTAACATTCGCTATATACTTTATTATATCACATAGATAATTTAAAGTCAAGGAACCTGAACCTAAAAAAATGTCTTATATATATGAAAGACCTTATATATTATAAACACAGACGGCCATTCGTACTATATATCTATATAGAGGAGGGTAGGATTAATTTAATATTAAGACGATAAAGTTGACAAATAAATAGATTTTATGGTATAATAAGGGTATAAGCAATAAGAGAAGGAGTGAATAGTACACATCAAGTCGGGACCCCTGATGGAGGTCTTAAAGAATATGATGGGATGGGATATTGAATAAGTAATCTTTAAGGCGTGTTGTCTAGAATGACTAAACTGCTTCACTTAGTCTGAGTAAACGAAACTAAGGAGATGGAGAGTCCGGCGGAAATAATAGGGAAGGGGTTGGACCTATTAAAAAATTTATAAGGATGGTGGTTATTATGAGAAAAACTAATAAAAAAAGAGTAGCTAAAAGCTTAGAGAAAAAGAGAGAGATACAATCTTTAGGTAAAAGTGTTGTTAAAAAACAGAAAGTAACACCGAGTAAAAAAAGAAAGAAGATGAATCCTGCTCATATTATTATGATATTAATATTGATTGGTATTTTTATACTCCTATTGTAGTATGTGATCCCATATAGACAGGAAATCCTCTCCCGGCCACCAGCCACCAATTCTATCTCTGAGAGTACCTGTAGGTTACACTTGACCCTATTCAGTTGAATGTAAAAGTGAGGGATCTTTTTATTAATATAAGGTTTACATAATGCAAATAAAAAAAATTATAGTTTTAATAGAAGAAGCCATAGAAGATTTGTTTCCTACATATGCATTCTTACAAGAAGATATGAGGACTGCATATTTAGAAATTAAGGAAACAGATGAATTATTTAGAGAATCCATGATGGATATTTACTATAATAAACGAAATGAGTTTATGAAAGTAAAAGATAAAATGGATAGATTACAAGAAGATTTGAAAGAATATAAACAAGAGGTTTAAGATGACAAAATATAAAGTATCCCCAGCATCAGTTGCGGAACTTATTCTAGAAGAGCTTGATAAGAATTTGGAAGAATATAAAGTTCTTAAAGAAGAATGCGCTGATCAATTAGCTCAAAAGGCCATGGATGATGTCACAGAACCTAAATCTTTAGAATTGTTTCTAAAAGCTTGGGACACTATCGAACACCTTATGAGCGCTGTAGAGAAACATGTTCCTGACACTGGATTAGTAGAAGAATTAATGGTTAGACATTTTCCGGATACTGCTAATTGGGAGGCTTAAATGAATGCTGCAACAATTTTTATTATCTTGACTTTGGCTGGGTTGTTAACTATGTCATGGTGGTGGTTACTGCTTATTATACCAGTTAGTATTATATCGGATATCATGAAAGAAAGGAGATTAAAGAAAATTGAGGATCAATTAAAAAGATTAACTATAAAAAAGGATACATAATTGCGTAAGCTTATAGATAGAATAAATGATATTGTTTTTGATAAAAAGCTAAAAATGAGAGAGACATCACGAGAAGCTGATATATCTCATCACGAATTAAAAGCATTATGGAAAGGAAGATTAAGGTATATCTCAGTATTATCATTAATTAAGTTAATGAAATATAAAGGATATAAAGTAAATATATTTTTTGAGAGGATAAAATAACTATGGAAAGCCCAGCATCTATAAATAAAAGATTAGGGTTAGGGCTTTTATTAGTACTCGCCATAGGCTTACTATCAGCAGCAGTTTACTTTACGAGTGTGTTTTGGTTAGCCTTACCTATACCTTTGTTAGCATTAGGAGCATATGGATGTATGTTTATGGACATAAGTAAAATAGATGAGGCCGATGAAGACCAAGAAAAGTAAGAGAGCCGAGCTATGCCTAACAGGGATAGTAGGATTATTATGTGCAGGACTACATATTGCTATCTTAGCACTACCTATCCCATTTATTATAAAAATAATAATCATATTAAGTATAGATATTTTAGCTTTTATAGGTCACCAATTAGATATTATATTACATGATGAGGAGTAAGTAATGTTTGAACTAATAAATTGGATACTAGCTCCAATTCTTTTAGGAACTATAGTATGGCTGTCAGCGGTAGAAATAAGACAGCTGAAAAAAGATTATGACGAACATGGTAAAGATGATGAAGTATGATTTAAATGAGATGTATAATGAGATTATACGACAGCATAGATTAGTTATGGATGATGTAAAGAATTTCTTTAACGATTCTCCGGGATTAGAGATTCAATTAGATCTGATGTGGATAGAACATTTATATAATGTAAAGCAAGTAAGAGAGGAAATGTTTATTTGTTCACTAGTAGGGGACAAGACAGAAGAAATTTTCAGAGATCATGCAGATAGAATTTTAGATGAATTAATTTTAAAAATCACTTCTCAGCCTAAGGATAAGAAATGATTTATAAGTATAATATCCAACCTGCTTCAATAATTGATAATGATATCATGGTATTAGGATATTATTTACCTGAAGATATTATTACTGATGCTCAGAAGATGCTAGACAGTATTAGTTATTCTGAAATACCAAATTTGTATGATTATATTGATTTACATTTAACGGAGATTTAAATGAAAATAAGAAGAACAGCAGATGGTTTATGGCTGCATAAATTAAGTGACACTATGTTTGTTGTAGAACTAGAGACAGATACAGGAGATAGATATCTACACTTACCTGCTGGCCTTATTGAATTAATGTTCGATGCTTGGGAACACCCAGATAGAGTCGAATATGAAGTATTGCAAATAGCTAAAGAGGAATTAGAGAATGAGAATAAAGACTAAAAGTCTAAAAAGACAGAGAAAACCAGTAGATAAGTTATATTATCTTCCATCTAGAGATGACTTAGTTATGTCTATAGAAACTGATGCTGGTGAGAATTACATGGTCATTACGAAAGATGAGTTATTGAAACCTATGTCTATACCTCAATTTGCAGAATTCCTCAAATATAAAGCTGATAAAAGACGAGCTTTGCTAGCGAAAGTAGCTATTTATAAGAATAAGGAGGATAGAAAATCATGATAACGATTATAATGCTAACAATAGTAGCTTTCCTCTTAGCCTGGGGCTACGGTAGAGCTAGTAATATTAAATAGGACATATATGACAGAAGAACAACCAATAAGAGTAGAAGAAAGATATACAGGACACCAACTAGGTTTTCCTATTTTATTTCATGATATGCCTATATCTAAATTTATGGGTAGGGAATTTGCTCAAGTAGACTGGGAAGAAATCCAAAAAACAGCCTTTTCAGCTCTCATTATCAAGCCAGCACTTCTAAGTGGTAATGAAGTAAAGTTTATGAGAACATTTATGGAACTCAGCATAGAAGACTTAGCTAGGGGTATGAAGTTACCTCCAGAAGTCATAGCTTTATGGGAAATGAAAGAAGATAAACCTACAGGCATGAGTAAAGGCTTAGAAGCAGTATTTCGTATCTTCTCATCAAAAGACGATAGAGTAGGCAGCCATAGTAAAGGATTTGCAACCGACATGTTATTAGATACATTGGTAACTTTAGTAGATGGCGCTGAAGTGATTATGCATGTAGAATTACAGAAAGGACGAACATTTATGGTTTATTTTCTACCTACAATATATCCATAATTTGTACATAACTGTCATTATATGACATTATCTTGCACGTTTTACCCGGCAATAATAGTCATTAAATGCACATTATTTATACTAATAAGTGTAATATCGAGCTAAATTTCATGAAGATTCAAAGGGCTGAGTGGAAATATCATGGAGAAAGTCAGGGTAATTAACAAGTAAATATACCCTATTGCAAGCAATTATATAGAGAGGTTAAGATGGTTAGACTACTAAGAACGCTAAAGCTAGGTGACACTCATCACTATAATATGAAGATGTTCACAGATATGACCAGCCAAACAGTCATAGATTTCCAAGCAAAAGACCAACCTCATAAGTCATTTAAGGTTGTAGTTCCGGGAGTATATGATAGAGATATTGCCCAATCAGTATGGGAATCGCTAGTTGATAAGTTTCTTAAGGAGGAACTTTAATGGAACCTATAGGAGGATTTATCTTTCTTTGCCTAGCCTTAGCACTAGGGATAACTAATGTTATACTACCTCATTTCCCAACAAAACTCCCTCCAAAGGGACTAATTCGCGACCCATATAAGAGGTAATTATGTACAAAATGTACAAAATGTACAATACTATTAGATATAAGATTAACAGATACTGGTCTGATATAGCTAATAAAAACCCACAACTACAGTATATGGATAGTGAAATCCCGACAGTATGGACTAGAATATGCTATCAATTGAACAATAAATGGTAGATAAAAGACCAGGGTCATATGTCGAGTAAGTCTACATTATATCGACATACTGACACGATATAACGATTGATACGACATATCTGCAGCCATCGAAGAGGTAATCTACGAACGACATCAGGCTATAGAATCCGTTCGCTAGAAGTGCAATTGTATCTTTTGCGTACCGTAGATTCAAGCGTTTTTGGTTCACAGAAACGACAATCAATACACATAACATACTATTAATAAACACAGCGAGATCGTTGATTCAGGTAGAGATTACACTGGCTATTTGGTACAGAATATACTATAATGAACACTTCGGTGGAGATTATGTACCCCACAACCTCATCCATGAAAATACCCAAATAACCTCCGCATTTACCCATATATCCTCCGCATAATGTTGATAAAATCTTATTAATCATGCCAAATCTGTAAAATCTCTTTGGAACCTTGTAAAAATAATTCCTCTCTGTAGAATGACCTTTTTAAAAAAACTTTGTCCTTGATCATCGAAAACATGTCTTATATCTATGAAGAGATATTAAGAGTTCTAACATTGGGCTTGCAGCCCTTTGCACTTAGCAGCAGAGCCCATAAGATCTAGGTGCTGTTGTGGATGTTTTACTAACCAACCCGAGATAGACTATATGTTCTATATGTTCTCACCATATCAGCAAGCGTCACTGCATAAAAGACTATGGAAGCACAAGACTTTAGGGCTGGCAATCTGGATCAGAAACCTCAAAAACAGGGTTCGCTAGTACCCCCTTTAAGAAATGCTAACAGTTCAAAATTATATACTATATCGAATTTTAAAAAAATTATTAATTAAGGAGATTTTAGACAAATGAAGAAATTTTTACTACTAGCATTGTTAGCCCCTATGGGATTATTTGCTGCATGGGGAGACCCTACGGGAGAGATACCTGATCATTACGGTAATATGGGTCCAGTTAAATATCATGAGTCAATTGATTCCTATGTTTATGATAACGGGAGTCTAATAATTAAAATACCGAGGGAAGGCAAGATTTGGCTGAATGTCAGAGGATGTGACCACTGTATAAGAAACTATGAAGCTTGGAGACTGAGACAAATTTTAGAAGCCGGAAAGTAGTGTAGTCTCACTATATTAGGGGGTATCCTAAAATTTAAGAAAAGTATTAATTAAATGTTATTAGTTGGACTATACACCCTATCGATCATAACCGCGACCATTTGCATTGCTATATGGGGACCTCGTAGAACTGGAGATTTACAATCTATTAATAAAAGGGCAGCAGAAGATAAAATTGGTAAAAAGGAATAAAATAATTGAATTTAATCATATAGTATGATATAATTAAGGTAAGGAAGATGAAAGTATTAGTAAGTTGTTTATTAGCCCTATTTGTAATAGGAGGAGTGAGCTCGGCAATAGCTCAGGCTCCTGTAAAAGTTATTAAATGTTGTAAATGTTGTCCACTCTGTCCTTGTCAGGATGATTGTCGTTGTACACCTGACCACAGATGCGATGAAGGGTGCAAATGCAGATAAGGAGATTTATATGCATAGGTATGGAATAGATAAAGAGTTTAAAGAATGGTTATTACGTAAAAAGACAGATAGACTTCTCACTTATAAAGCTACTCTTAACCACAGTCTTTTTACTAAAATTAAATATTATTACAAAAGTCTAAGAATTAGTAAGATTAAAGGTATTAAGAGACTCTATGTGAATATTTGCCGGGATACCGAAGATAATCTTATTATTATTAATACATTCACTAGTTTTTTTAAATTCCTTAAGTCGTTGAAGAGTGTACATATAACTTCAGATCTATTAATTCATTTTGGAATACTATATGAAAATAAAGTTATAGACCCCCTGTTCAAGATGGATGATTTTACTCTATACGCTAGATTTGATGAGACTTTAGATGCTAAGGTAATTGACAACTTATCTTGGCCACAAGATGTAGAGGAATTTATATTAGGTATAAGTATAGAAGAAGAAAAATATAAATATAGTACTGTAGACATGCATAAGTATGCCGGACAGGTTAGATAAGGAGATAGATATATGACATGGTTATTATTAGGGATCCTAGCTGGACTAGGCGGAGCAGTCGCACTCTGGTGGTGGGCTAAATCGAAAAAAGGACCAACTTGTAAACACTGAGTTCGGAAACAGTGGACTTCGGCAGCACCCCAGATGCGTTACACCGAAGTGAAAGTCGAGACTCGGACTATAACAAGAGGCTGGAGTTACCCCAGTTATACGGCCAAAGGGGACTGAAATTGGCCGATAAAGCTACCTGTCCCCACTTTTAATTGAATATAAGGCCAAAATGATAAAAAAATTAGTACTAACAATCGGATTATCAGCAATCGCAGGTCTACTGCTAGCTACGGCAGTATGTAGTCCTACACCCTTATATACACCTACATATATAGTAGAAGACGTACAGATAGAGAAAGGATACGGATGTCCTAGTGGGAAATGCCCACAATCAGCTTATGATAGAGTCAAAAAGAAGTGGGCTAATGGCAATCCTTATAAAGAAACATGGAAATTTAGTTGGTTAGGTCCTAGAGGAGACCATAACTGTTAAGGTAAAATATGTTTAAAAAACTATTAATTATATTGACAGCTATACTTATAAAAGGAATCATCACCTTTCCAACTGCAACCCATGTAGAAGGTGTTAAGATTCAACAAGAAAAAGGTATCGGATGTACTAGAATGAAATACTATGCACCATGCCATGACTTATTAGAGCATCCTCCAGAAGAGGAACCTCTTTGTAGATATGAATTATTAAACCCCTAGGTAGCCATGACCAATCAGTACAAGGGTCCGGAATTGCCAGACGATATGTACCTCACAATCCCATTCCTAGAACTTATGGAACTATCGGGCCTCGACAGTGAAGTAGACCTGGTTAACACAGGGCTTGCCCTCTTAGAGTTCTATTATAAATCTATAAAGGATGGATACATTCCAGGTCTGCTGGATATAGATAAAGATAGTTTCTTTCCTATTTCATTAGAGGGGACGCTAGATGAAGAATAAAATGGTTACGGCTGACATCACCAGGGCTTAAACCTGAGCTTATCACTGAGCTTGGGTATACCCGAATCAGTGAATTTTATAACATTAAGGAATAAATCATGTACGAGACTTTAGAAGATATGTACTATAGAGCTCAATCTGTGTTAAAGAAATCCAGACAGTTAACTACTAAGGATGGCAAGATGTTCCTAGAGTTATTTGAGGAAATAGTAGAAAAAGCAAAGATATACCCATCAGGGGCCTTTGACATAGATCCAAAAAAGAGGCTAGATCAAAAAAGGAAAAAAGATGAACGATAGATTAATGGTAAGTAAGAAAAAAAGAAAAGCACATAAATATGAAGTAACCTTTGATATCTGTAGTATTAGTGTATTCCATGATTCAGCCTATCGAGAGAATTTATATAATGAGTTTTTTGATCATGTTAAAGAAATTATAAATAATCATACTCCAGATACTGATAAGCTAGAAGAAATAGATTTAGATAAGAAAGAGAAGTAAGAGTATGTGGATAACAACTCTAATGGGAGTTCTCTTCCCAATTATATCAAAGGTAATGGATAAATTTATTCCAGACGCCAATGATAAATTAGCAGCAAAGAAAGAGCTTATGTACCTGGCCGAGGAGATGGTCGGACATAAAAAAGATATTATTTTAGCTGAAGCCAAGTCTGAACGGTGGTTTCAAGCCTTATGGAGACCTATCGTTGGATGGTCATTCTCTATGATGGCTATATTTATGATTCTTTTTAGCTCAATCATCAAACCAATCTTTCATTTCTTGACAGGAATTGATTTACCAGAGTTAATTATATCATCAGAGCTTTGGTATGCAGTATTTTTCTGCTTAGGAGGCTACATGAGTCTTAGAACTATCGAAAAAGTCGTAAAATGGTTAAAATTATAATGAGTATAGCAAGAATTAAGAAATATTTAAAAATGGGAGCCTCAGGGGCACTATTACTTGGATTTATTTCATTAAGTATCTACCAAGGATGTACTAAGAGAGCGTCTGAATACCAACCACCAAGGATTGAGCATAAGGTAGTAGAAAAAAAGACAAAGAAGCTAGATAAATGTAAAAGAGCTCGAAGTTTAAGACAACAACTCAAAGATAAAAAGAATCCAGCAGTAAAAAAAGACGTAAAGAAGGAAGTAAAACCTGAAATAGATGAAACAAAACCAAGATCTAGTTTTATAAGACGTAGAAAAAGATATTTTAGGGAGATATCTAAAGAAACATGGTTATATCCAACAGATAATCATAGCAGAAGCTATACCAGACCTAAAGGGGCTGGAACTAAGTTAGGATATATTGAAATGGCTAATTGGGAATCATATGACAGAGATACCATAGATAAATTAGAAGACACAGCCTATGTAGTCCATTTCACAGCTAAATGGTGTATGATTTGCCAAATGCAGCATAAATATCTTCATAATGAAGAAGTAGATAAATTTGCAGATGAGCATAAGGTTCGTCTCTTTACTGCTGATATGACAGATTATAGTGAAGAGTTAAATAAAGCATTAAAAGATTATGATAGGGCAGGTATACCTGTTTATGTATTTGTAGATAAGAAAGGTAAAGAATTAATTATTGATCAGATTTGGTCTACAGAGGAAACCTTACAGCACCTAGAGAATTTAAAATGAAACCAAGAGATAACCCTGGTTTAGTATCCGTATGGGATAAAGCTAAGAATGACTATCTAGAAGGAAATTATGAATCTCTTCATGGTTTAGCAAAGAAGTGGGAAGTCAATTATAATACTCTATGTGATAGAGTATATAAGGGAATAAAAATAGATAAGGCGTGGAGAGATGAGAAAAAAGCGATTGAAGAAGAAGTTAAGACGCACGCTGTCGAGGTGGCTAAGAAGAAATTGGCTACTACGTATTCTAAGACTTCTGGGATGATGGATGATCTTTTAGATCGTATTAAGATTGGAATAGAAAGCGGAGTATTCTCAATAAAAGAATTCCCGGATCTATATGCCAAGCTAGGCACAGCCCTTAAGAATGTACATTCAACATTAAGACTAGAGACAGGAAAGTCTACTCAGAATATTGAAGTAAAGAAAAATAAAGAGAATCTAGAAGACGCTCTTACTAATTTAAAAAATAAAGGTTTGATAGACTTAGATACATTAGAAAATATTGAGATTATAGAAGATTAATCTATGAAATTAAATAAAAGCCAAGTAGAATCCCTACTAAAATACAATGCAATCGTAACTGACGTATTTGAAGGTTGGGAACCATTTGAATATCAAAGAAAGGTTTTTGAAGATTTATTTATTCTTAATAAGAAGTATGTATTCTGCAATTGGCCACGCAAGAGTGGAAAAAGTGAGGTAGCAGCTAGATTTCTAATTTTAAAAGCATTAATGATCAATCATAGTACATTATATTATGTATGTGAGACTAGAGAAAATGCAGAACAAGTTATTTGGTCACGACTACAACAAATGATTCCAGCTAAATATCTACAACAAGGTGGTTTCAGAGAATCCACTAAAGAAGTGAGATTTAATAATGGATCTATAATAAAGTTATACGGATCTAACTCCAACAAGGATGCATTGATTGGAACTAGCCCAGACTCATTAGTATATGATGAATATCGTACACATAAGTCTACTTTCCACGATGTTATGATGCCGAATGTATTTAAAAAACATTGTCAAATATTGATAATTAGTACTCCACCAGATGTTTTAGATGTAGATCAATATAATATGTATAAGGCCATGGAGGATTACTGCAAAGAAGATCCAACTAAGAGAGCCTACACAACTATGGATTGTTGGCACGGTAATCCACAGCAACAGGAGTTCTACAAAGAATTAGAAGGTTATTATACCAGTGTCAATAGATATAATGAATTTAGACGAGAGTGTCTATGTGAATATGTTAAAGGAACAGTAAAGAGTATGTTTCCAGAATTTCAATCAGATGATTTGATTCCTCATTCAGATATCATGGATATGGTAAGAGATAATCGAGATGATTATATTTGGTGCGCATGTTTCGATACATCAGGATGGAAAAGATGGGGAGCATTATTTGCAGCCATACATAAACGAGATAGTAAGGTTTATATATTAGATTCCATAGCTATAGAACCTGAAGCTAATACCTTTGAGGCAAGAGAACAAGCTGGAATGTCAGCTAAAGCTTTATGGCCAACAGTAGAATATAAATTAAAGTGTCTCTATCCTAATAGTACCACATCTGATTGGGATATTCTTTGGGATCCAGCAGATGTTATGATTATGGATGACGTAAAACGTATGTACGGAGAAGACATCACTATAGATACAGTTAATAAACGAACTATGGGTAAGTCTCAGTGTTTAAATCTCATACGAGATATGAGAAGCATGAATAAACTTCTGATTAGTGATCGAGCAGCTGGATTAATTACAGAGTTTCAGGCTATGAAATTAAATCCTCAAACAGAAGCACCTGAGAAAAAGTATGATGAGTTGATAGATTGTTTAAGATATATTATATATGAGAATGAAGATTTATTTGACTTTAAAGATAAAATAGAAATTAAAGAATTAAGTCCAGAAGCTAAATTTTTGCAGCAGGTAGATAGAACAAGAAATCAAGTCGATATCGATGAGGATATTGATCTAGGGGGATGGATATAATGTTAACCGCAGTAATACTACTAACTATTTTAATTAATTTAGTTATAACAGGTTATGCTGTTTCTAAATATATTAAAGTTAAAATAGATATAGAAAGATTGTTAGAACATAAAAAAGATATGATACAATCTCATAAAAGTTTAATAGAAGAAGTGACGAGCCTTAAGTACGCTCGATCACCACAGCAAGAAGCTATAGAGTCCTTAGAGTCTGTAGATAGTAAAGAAGTAATAAAAAAATTAAATGAGCAGGGAGTCTTTGATACCGTCATGAGCCCAGCATTTAATCTAGAGGATATGTATGAGTGATTTTGACGAGTTGAATCCATCAGATTATGTAAATAAGTCATTATATAGATTAGATCTTGATAGTGAATCATCGAAAGATGATATTCTCGGATTTATAAATGCTCATTATAAACAATTAATGCAATCACCAAGAGATCTTAATAGATTATGTAATCAGAACGAAGATCTAGCATTCTATTCTGGATATGCATGTCCACTAGGCAATAAAAATGCCCTTATAGTAACAGAAACCGGAGCCACAAACTTAAATCGAAGAAAGAAATTTACTAAGATTGCATTAAATCATTTAAAAGATATTGTAGATAATTTAGTATCTCGATCTATTGTTAGAAAACCTAATTATACTGTATATCCTAAAAATGAATTTTTAATGAACGAAAAAGGTAAAGCTAGAACAGCTAAAAAGTTTTTAGCATCAAAATCTCAAGAAACAGATTTTGTATCTGTACATACACAGCATATTTTCCATACATATATGTTCGGAGAATCCTACCTAGAAGTTTTTTGGAATCCATATAAAGGACCTTTATTAGTAGATGATAAAAAATTACGAGATAAAGTACCATTGTTAGACTCGGATGGTAAGCCAACTAAAAATAAAGATGGTAAAGTAATTCAATTAGATTCTAGACAGAAAATTGGTGACGTAGATATTAGATTAATAGATCCTAGAAGAATTATTACACCAAAAGAAAATTGTTTTGAAGACTGTGAATGGGTTATTATCTATGAGAATATTTCAGTAGATAAATTAAGACAACGATATCCAGATCAAGCAGCTGATATTAGTCCACATAAAGACTTAGAAATCTTTGACAGTGGATGTATGGAATATGTTAAAGATCCAAATTCTACTCTTCTATTTAAATTATATCATAGGGCTACACCAGAAATGCCGAAAGGAAGAGTTATATTAACCACACCCACGGCCATACTATTAAACGATGAGTATCCTCATGAAACTGTAATTGATCAGGATTTATTTCCTGTGATTCAATTAAGATTAGAGGATTTACCAGATACAGAGAGAGGAGGTAAGTCTATTATCTCTATGGGTAAACACTTACAGTTAGCAATTAATAATTTGATCAACACCCAAGTTAGAAATGTCGCATTATTCCCACCCATTAGAGTATGGGAAGAAGGATCTGTTGACAAAGATAAATTAAGATTAGGTTCTCCTACAGACATTACTTATAGAAAAAATAGAGCACCACCAAAAGTATTGACTACTGAGTCTGTATCCCAACCAACAATTTTATTAATTAATATGTTGACAGAACGTTTGATGCAGTTATCAAATGTTTTGCCAATATCTCGTGGAGAGACAATACCCAATACTGAATCTAGATTAATGTTGGATTTCTTTAAAGATCAAGAATTAGCTCAGTCTCTACCGATGGACGAAAAGGTTAAGATTAGTTTGATTAGTATAGCTAAATTATGGATAGCTATTGCTGCAGATGAATACAAGGATTCCGAAAAGAAAAAGAGAATGATAAAGTACTTTGGAGAAAGAAATTCATTAGTACAATCTGATTTAAATATAAAAGATTTAAAAATTCCTTTTGATATTAATATAGAAATTCTAAATACTTTCGCAGATACATTTCAAGGAAAAGTTCAACAGATAACACAGTTATTGCAAATTGTTCCTAATGCACTTACTCCAGCTAAGATTTTAGATATTTTAGAGTTAGGTAATCCGGATGAATTATTAGATTCAGCAACGGCTGCAGTAGATTTAGCAGAGAAAGAAATTAATGAACTCTTAGAAGGGAAAGAAGTCCCACCACCTCAAAGGTATGTAGACTTAGTTCCTTACTATGAGCAATACTTTAGAGCACTACAGAAATCAGAAATTAGAAGTATTCTTCCTGATTTATATGATCCATCTAGAGATTCAGAACTCTTAAAAGGAAATGAGCAAATAGCTCAACGACTACTAGATCAAGTAGCCGCCATAGAATTAATGATATCTGAAGCTATAGAGAATATGGAAGCTCAAGGCATTTTAAATGAAATAGGTAAATCTCCATTACGATTAGAGGTAATGACTAGATTTCCCACATTCCCTACAGTATTAAAAACTGATTCTGTAGAAACCGTAGATCCTTTTGATATAGAGGATAATGTTATCCCTAATCAACCATCCCAACAGTTACCACTTGAGGGACCCGTCCTAGATAATGAAGGAACGCCACCAGGCAATCCCATTACCTAATAAACGTAAGATATAAAGAGGTATAAATGGAAGATAATAATGAGCTCTCAATCGAAGCAGCCCTAAATGATATTTTAGAATCAGATAGTGTAGATGCATCATTAGGCAATAAAGAAGCAGAATCTGTAATCCCTGTTGAGGATAAAGAAGAAGTTAAAGAAGAAGTTAAAGAAGAAGTTAAAGAAGAAGTTAAAGAAGAAGTTAAAGAAGAAGTTGCAGAAGAATCTACAGACGAAGTTGTAGAAGATAAAGAAGAAGTTGTAGAAGATAAAGAAGTTGAAGAAGAGAAAGAAGAATCTGAGGTCAAACATTTTACAGCTAAATTTAACGGAGAAGATATTGAAATCCCAATAGATGCAAAGATCGATATTTCAACTAAAGCTGGTAAGAAGGCCGAAGTTACTATAGACGAATTAAAAAGTGATTTTTGGGGAAAACAAGAAATAAGTAGAAGATTAAATGAAGTAGAGACTCTTAAGAAAGAATCTAAAGAAGCTTTACAGTTTCATGATAATCTTATAAAAAGATCTGAGTCTCTTAAAGGACATGAAAAGATTTCTCAGATTTTAACAGACCTATCCCATGCCAATCCTAAATTAGGTGAAGACATGAAAGATTTCGTAGTTCGACTCTACGAGGAAGGCATCAACCTCAGCCGTATGGATGAAAAAGAACAAAGAGCTTTTTTACTTGAAAAGGAAAATAAATCTCTCAAGTCAGTTCAAGAATCCCAAGTTCAAATGGATGAGCAAAAACAAGTTGCCGAATATATACAAGTCGAGACAGATAAGTTAAAAGAGAAATTCCACCTAGACGATGAGTCTTGGACAGGTGCTCTAGAAGATTTATCTAAAGAGGGCAAGATCTTAGAAGATACCCCCGTTTCAGATGCTTTTAAAATAGTAGAAGAGCATTTACAGCAAGGAGTTGTATTTAAACAACTCAACACCGTTCTAGATGTTCTAGAAGAAATAGATCCCGAGTTAGCCAAACGAGATGATGCAGTTATGGACCTTTATGCAATCCTCACCCATCGACCCGATATGGACTTGAAAGATCTGAAAATCAAGGCTGGTAATTTATTTGGTACAGAGCAGATAAAAGCCGCTAATGAAAAACAAAAACAAAAAGAAAAAATAACAGGAATTAAATCAAATAAAAATAATCCTGGAAAAGAATCATTTAAAAAGACCAGTGCTCATAGCAATGATCCCGTAGCTGATTTTTTCTCTTCAGGTGAAGATAGACCACCAGGATTATAAAAAGGAGTTTAAACAATGGCTGATGAATTTATTAGCATTGCTAACACAATTATGAGTGATATCTATAAGACTAAGTATTTAGATCTTATGGCTGCACCTATTAATCGTAGACGTCCATTAAAAAGTATGGTACGACACGATACTAAAGCTACAGGTAATGTGCAAGCACACGGAGCCCTCTTCTCAGATGTAGGTGGCTTTAGTTCAGGTAGTTTTGGAGACGCAGGCTCATATAAAGCAAAACAAACAAACTACACATTAAAGAATCAATACTTCCGTGCTCGAGTTGACCGTAAGTCAATTATGCTTTCGAAAGATCCAACAGGAGCTTTTAAAGAGCAATTGAATATGGCTATGGCTGGTGGTAAGGAAACTATTGATAGAAACTTAGAGCGTATGTTAGTCCAAGGTGACGGAACAGGAGCTTTAGGTACTATTGATACTGGTGGAGTTACTGATAATGGAGATGGTACTTTTGACTTAGTTATTAGTGCTGCAACTTGGGTACGAAATAACTTTCGTATTGAAGATCTATTAAACGTTTCTACTAATGCTTCTGTATATGAAGTTGTATCGGTTGCTAGAGGTACCCGTACTGTAGTTATTAAAAGAATTTCTGGATCAGATACTCCAGCAGCAGCTGAGATCGTTTACAGACAGAAATCTAAAGATGCGGAAATGCAAGGATTACGTGGAGTAGTTAAAGCTTCTTCTGGTAGTCTTTATGGTATTACCGTTGGAGATGGCTGGCAGTCACAACATTTAAATGCAGCAAGTAAACCTTTAACTGAAGGTATGATTGTTGAAATGCTTTATAGCATTCAAGATGAATGTGGTGAGTTCCCTGATACAATGATTGTATCACATACTCAACGTAAGAAATTAGCTGAACTTGCTAGAGACAAAGCACTACATATTGTAGATCGTGAAGTCAAGAAAGGTGAAGTTTTGATTGGTGTCTTTCCACACATTGTGGTAGAAGGTGTAGAAATCAAAATTATTGCTTCTCAAGATATGGTAGCAAGTGAAGTATTCTTTGTTAACATGGCTAAAGTAAGTCTACGAACAGCAGGTAAAGGAGAATTTATCGCTGGTACTGATGGCATCCTACATTATGAAGGAGCAGCCCTAGGTAATGACGTATATTCTATTTTATGGGCACAATATGGAGAAATCTTTATACACCCTGCTTTCCATGGTGAAATTAATAGTTTAAGTACAACAGTAGAAGTTAGCTAACTAGGAGAAAAGAATGACTAAACAATTTTTAAAGAAGAATAGATTGGATAAATCTAATCGATTCGAATTTCTAGTCTTTCGCGTCGACGGATCAGAATTGCCAACAGGCACTGGTACGGCAACACCCCTATTAGTTGGTCGTGAGGCAGCGACTGCATTAGATGATGGTTCTAACCAAGTTACTATCACATTTAATGAAGCTTTGCCAATCGCTCCGCTTGTAGCATCTATCACTTGTGGTACAACCGATGTTATTGTAGATACATATGCAACTACAACTACAACATTGATTTATACTACTACTGATACAGATGCTGTGGCTGCTGCTGACGCAGACGTAGATATCGTATTAATTTGCCCTATGGGCCCAGAAGTAATGTAAGGAGAAATATATTATGCCAAGTGAATTTAATGATCACTTACGGTTGAAGAATGTAAAAAAGCTTCAATCGCGTAATGCCGCAGACACCAATTGGGTGGACATGCTGCATTTAGACACTGGCGATGATCTCGTACACCCCCGAGCCCCTAGGGTTCAGAGGTTTGAGTTTGATCGCATGCCACGACCACTAGCTGGTTTGGCAGGTGCTGCTGGAGGAGCTCCAACAGGAACCGCCGGTGATGAAAACTTGTTACTATGGCCGAGGTTGACCTTAGAATATCATATTCTAGGAACCCAGACCATCGTAGCCCCAGTCATGACCGCTGTTGGTCTAGACCTTGGATCTATGGACCAAACTGCTAATGATGGTTTGGAACTCTGTCCTGGTGTAGCTACTAAACATGACATGAGATTCGTTGTAGGTACGGATGCAGCATTCTATGTTGAGGCAAAACTCAAGATAGCTGATGTATCTGGTACAGATGACTTAGCTGTAGGTTTCAGAAAATTAGAAGCTTATCAAGCTAATGTTGATGACTATGATGAAATGGCAGCCCTTAACGTAATAGCTGGTGCTATTAATGTTGAAACCATTCTTAATGGTGCTGCTACTGCAACTACAGATACTACAGATACTGTAGCAGATGCCGGTACGGTAACTCTACGTGTAGATGTTAGTGCTGCAGGTGTTGTAACTTTTAAGATTGATGGACAACCTCCAACTACTACAGCAGCATTTACATTTGATGATGCTGAAGTTGTTGTTCCGTTTATCTATTTCTTACAAGATACAGATATTGCAGGAACTGTAGAACTCATTCATTTAGAATGTGGTCGCGCATAAAACCTTTGAGAGGGGTATTTTACCCCTCTCATTTTTTAATTAAAAGGAAAAAATAATGGCTAGAATAATAGGATTTGAAGCATTGAGTGAATTAGCTCCTGCAGGTATTGGAGCAACATATGCTACATTAGCTACCCTCACGTTTCATGCTAAGCAATTATTATTTGTAAATTCTTTAGATGGTGATGTAGTACTATCCTTTGATGGTGGTACAACAGATCATGTTAGATTACCAGCATCTACCAGTCTCTCATTGAATTTTACGGATAATGAGCATTTATTAGCAGGAACAGTTATACAAGTAAAAGACGGCGCTTCAGCACCTACAGCAGGTACTTTAGGCGTAACACCAGTTTATCATAAGTAGGTATCAGCATGTCAATGCCAACATATAATGGTGCTATTGTTATTAGGACATTTAATAATCTACAAACAGATTATTTAACTGATTTTAATGATAACACCCTAAAGGTCTTAGCAGACCATACGCATGAAGGAAGTGGAGCAGGTAACCCTATTCATGGAACAGATGCAATTCAAGCAGGCACGATTACGGCCGCATCCATAACAGATGGTACGATAACAACAGCTAAACTTGCCGCAGCCACATCGGTTGTAGTTTTAGATAATGCTGTATATCTTCAATGGAGAAATAATGCTGATTCAGCAGATTTAGATGTAATCAAAGTTAACACATCAGATAATATTGAATTTGAACAAGATATCGATAAATTTAGAGTTTCAAATAATATTACTGTAAAAGGTCAAACAGCAGCTGCAGCAGATCATAATTTATTTAAAGTAAATACTTCAGATGAATGGGAATGGTTAAATTCTGCTCATACACAACATGTTTATCCAAAAACAGACAGTACATATGATCTTGGATCTACATCCTTAAGATGGAATAATATTCATACAGATGCATTAAGATTTGTTAATGGTGGTGATGATATGGATTGGTATGAAGAAGGCTCCATTACACCAGTATTAACATTTGGAGGTGGATCAACGGGAATAACTTATTCAATTCAAACTGGATTATTCACTAGAATTGGAAGACAAGTTTTTTTCTCTATAGATTTACAATTATCAAGTAAGGGATCAAGTACAGGCAATGCATCTATAACAGGATTACCATACACAGAATCAACTACAACATCACATACTGTTTGTGTTCCGTTTGTGACGGCATTAACTACTACTTTAGGAGATGTAATCGCCGGAGCAATTTCAGGAACTTCTCTTGGTCTTTATTCATCTTCCACTGATGGAGGAGGCAATTCTAATGTAAATGAGACTCATTTTGCAGCCACTACCAGATTAATTTTAACAGGAAACTATACAGTATAATAAAAGGAAAATAATATGAGTTCATTTTTTGGAGGAGGAGGTTCATTAGGAGCTTCGGTAGAATCCTCAGAAATCACAGATCTAACGATTGTCAATGCTGATGTATCAGCTTCTGCAGCTATTGCATTAAGTAAAATTGATACAGCCGCAGCAGCAACATTTACTACTCTTAGTGCAACAGCAGATTCTAATCAGCTCGTATTAGATTCAGACGGCAACGCTACCACTATTACAGCCGCAGCCTCAGGTGCAGTTACTCTTACTTTACCAGATGCTACAGATACACTAGTAGGTAAAGCAACTACGGATACATTTACTAATAAGACTTTTGATGCAAATGGTACCGGTAATAGTTTATCTAATGTAGATGTAGCCGATTTAGCTTCTGGTACTGATGGTGAATTAATCACTTGGGATGCTTCAGGTGACCCAGCAACAGTTGCAGTAGGTACAAGTGGTCAGATATTAACATCTAACGGAGCTGGCGCAGCACCGACATTTCAAGCAGCAGCTGGCGGAGGAGGTAAACTTCTTCAACGAGTAGTTACATCATCTACTACACAGTCGTCTACTACAACTTCTATTCCAGGAGATGATACTATCCCTCAAAATACTGAAGGTGCAGAATATATAACAGTATCAATTACCCCTGGTAATGCAAGTAATAGATTGTTAATTACTTTTATCGGTAGTTTATCTTCATCATTATCGGCTGGTAATATTTATGCTCTCTTTCAAGATTCAACAGCAGATGCACTAGCAGCTAATAGATCAGCAGGTGTAACATCCTCATCTGATTCAGTTTGTCTTAGATATGAAATGGCTGCTGGAACTACATCGGCTACGACTTTTAAAATCCGCTACGGCCCTGAGGGAAGTGGTACAGCTTATATAAATCAAACTAATGGTGCAGACACATTAGGTGGAACATCAACATGTACATTAGTTGTAGAAGAGGTAGAGGTATAATATGAAATTTTGGTATTGGAGAGAAGAAGATAAGTCTTTATGGTATGCTGATAGTAAAGAAAAACCAAGAGATAGTAAAAAAATATTAAAAAGACCATCTGAAGATCATATTTATAATGGAAAAAAGTGGGTAATAGATAAAGATTTATACCTAGAAGAAAGAAAAAAAGAATATCCATCTATAGAAGATCAACTAGAAGCAATTTTAAAACAACTAAATTACATGCAAATGAACGGCCAAACAGATTTGATTTCAGAAATGGATGGTATTATTGGACAATGGCTTGCAGTAAAAAAGAAATTCCCTAAGCCAAAAGGAAAATAGATGAGACGTTTAGAATTATTATTAGATCATGTTAGAAGGGCTGTGGAGAATGAGAATCCTAGCACTACTGATGGATTTTCGAATTTAGAAATTATTCAATATTTTAATGATGCTCAAGATCATTTATTTTCTAAGATTGTTTTAGAACATCCTAATGTCTTTCTCAAAGAAGGATTTATATCTTTAGTAGTTGATCAAGAAAGTTATGATCTGCCAACTGATATGTATATGGGAACTAAGATTAAAAGTTTAGAATATAAATATGGATCTGGATCAGATGATTATTATAAAATTGGTCAAAAGACAATCCATGATAGACAAACTGATTTTACAGGAGAAGTTCCTCACTTCTATATCAGAAAAGGCGATGATATATTAATCAATCCAATCCCGTCAGTTGCAAACACTAATGGCCTTAGATTAATTTACCAAAGACAAATACGAACATTAGATGTAAGAAGAGGAACTATTACTTCTGCATCAAAGACTAGTGAGACATTAAATTCTATTACATTAGATCTTACTCCAACGTTAAGTAAAGATGATGATTCTGTTCAAGCAGCAGCAGATTTATTAAATACACTAGATTATATATGTGTAGTAGATAAAGACGGAGCCACAGTAGTTGATTCTATTCCAGTTAAGTCATATGACTCTACAACTGGAGTTATTACTCCAGATGTATTTACGACATCAGTAGCAGCAGGCTCCTTTGCCGATCAATATGTCGTAGCTGGTAAATTATCTACTACTCACTGTGAATTACCTAGACTATGTGAAAGATATCTTTTAACATATGCTACATTTAAATTATTAAGAAGAAATGCTAATGAGATGGAATCAACATTCCAAAGGCAGGAACTCGCAGCCATAGAAGCTACAATAGTTGATTCATTTAAAACGGCAGATGATGATGTTTATAATATTCCATTAGATGAGATTTGGACTGATGAGTAATCCAATTAACAATAACAATTTACTTAATGATCATATTATTATTAAATATGAAGATGGTCTTAAAGGTACAATTAATACATCTACTGATACTACTAAGAATACTATATCTTTAGGGAAATCAGTTACTATGAGTATCACCGATAATGCTTTAAATGCTATTAAGTTAGTAGATGCATCAGTGACTAATACTAAATTAGAAAATTCTTCTATTACTATCAATACTTCTGGCACTTTATCCGGAGGATCTGAAGTGAGTTTAGGAGATTCTATAACATTGGAAGGAACTACTAAAGTCTTACAAATGATTTCAAGTACCAATACTTCTATGACTACACACACTACTGCTACACCTGCTCTAGATGATACAATTCCTCAAATCACAGAAGGGGATGAATTTCAAACATTATCAATTACACCTAAATCTGCATCTAGTACTTTATACATATCTGTCACCGTCCCATTTTCTACTACTGCTGCTGGAACTACTATCATATCATTATTTCAAGATTCAACAGCAGATGCACTAGCAGCAAAAGCAGTAACAGGAACATCCGGTTGGCTAGATTCAATTACCTTTCAACATGTAGTTGCATCAGAAAATATATTAAAACGAACTTATAAACTTCGTATTGGTACACAGACCGGTACAACAACTACTATCAATGGCGCAGTTAGTGCAAGAAAATTGGGTGGAGTAGTGGCATCAACAATTATTATTACTGAGGTAGAAGCTTAATGCCAAATCAATCAAAAACATATCTTGGAAAAGCTTTTGGCTTAGAGCAGAACTCTCTGATTCAAAGTCCAAATACTGCCTATGCAGATGATTGTTTAAATGTGCAATTAAGAAAGGATACAGGTCTCGAGAAGCGAAAAGGCTTTCAAACTAAGATAGATAATAATGGAGGTTATGGCCTCGTTGAGTATTCCTATATTAATTCTGATAATACAGTAACAACTGAGAAGTTAGTTATAGATGAATCTCTCTATAAAATAGAGGAAGGAACATTTAGCATAGCATATACAGGCTCTCAACCTCATGCCTCAATTCGTATATTAAACACCAGTGGAGAATTAAAGCTACAACTCATAGAGAATGCAGTTACCGTACTAGACCAGGCCCTAGGTAAAGGGTATGAAGAGGCAAGCATTGAAACATTGGCAGCTACTAAGACAGCTGTAGATGCCATTACTGGCTTTGCTGTTACTATCACTGGAGACACAACAGTTTCATCTGCTTTTTTAGATGTTACTCCTTTGATCAATGTTTCATCTGGTAAAAGTTTAGATATTAAATTTCTTTATTTAACAGAAGTTAATAAAACAATTACATCTCCTTTAGATAATTTATCTAGTATAAAAGGAACAACAAATTTAAAAAATGTAAAAGCTATTAATCATAATAATTTATTAATCCTAACTGATGGTGGCTTTCCAAAAATTTATGATGGTCAAACTGTATATAAGGCTGGTCTTCCGAAACCCACAATTATTAGTATTACGAGTTCAGTTGGATCTTTAAGTGATGATTATGTTTATTATATGACTTATGAATTTACTGATGCACGAGGTAAAAGAACAGAGAGTGCAATCTCAGATGCAGTATCGATCACATTAGCCACTCAACAAGCAAATCTTACTATACCGACTCTTGAAAAGACGTCAGGTTATAATACTAATTGTGCAGTTGCTAATGGTACTCAATCTGTAGCTTCATCTAGTGGGACAGTAACATTAACAGTCAATGATGGCATAGCAGGACCTCACACATTAAAAGCAGGCGACACGGCCCTATTGCACAATAGAGCAACTGGTGTAGATACTGTAAAGACGTATGATGTACAATCTGTTACTGCTACAACTATCGTTTTAGTTTCTGATGAGACTATAGATGTAACAGATAAAGATCCAATTAGTAATAATTTAAAAATTAATATTTATCGAGAGGATGGAGTTTCAACGACCAAGACACTAGTTTATGAAATTCCTAATAATTCTTTTGTAGCTTCGTTATCGATCACTGATAATGATACTGATACAACAGATAATGCAGTTTTTACTGAATATCTGAAAACACAGGCAGCTCCCCCTAAAGCTGATTTCTGTGCATCCTATAAAGGAAATCTAGTATTAGCCAAAGGACAAACTATATATTTTTCCGATGAAGTGAATAACGGTTTTATAACATCGAGCCTATCATTTCCATCCTCTCACTTTTTACTTTTTAAAGATGTAGTAACAGCTATCGAAACATCTATCGATACATTATTAGTCTTTGGAGAAAAATCAATACATGGTGTAGAAGGGAGAACATTAGATACTGATATTGTCAATAAGTTTCTTATTACTAATCATATCGGCTGTGCCTCAGCAGATTCTATTGTATCCGTTGGAAAGATATTATACTTCTTAACGGATACTGGAGTATACGCTGCATCTGGAAATACGTTATTATCAACTGATATTGGAATCCCATCACCAATATCTAAGTTTATTACAAATACTATTAGAAGTTTAGATAGTCAATTAAATATAAAAAGAGCAGTTGGAGTTAATGACATTAAAAATAATAGAGTATTGATGTTCATCCCATCTGAAATTACAGCAAATACAGATTTTTCAGATACTGGATCTATAACATTAGTTCATGATTATGAAAATAATCAATGGTTTATTTGGAAGAATGTTAATATGGCCGGTGGAGCTATATTAGATAGTAATAAAGATTTATATTGGAGTGAGAGAAAGGCAGGAGCAACTCAAAGTATTCGCACACATCGTAGTCTTGATCTAAGAACAACAGATGATTATTGGGACCACACCACAGCCATATCGTCTTTCTATGAGTTTAAATGGGATTCATTAGATACTCAGTCTTTAACAACGTATAAGAAGCCATTAAACCTTAAGCTGTATTCTATAAGAAGAACAGATGAAGATTTATTACATAATCCAACATTAACAATTACAACCTATAAAGATTATATACCTTCACTCTTACATAGTGCAACAGATTTTACTCTGAGTACAAAAGGTGAGAATTATCCTCATAGATGGAATCAAAAACCATTTGGTAATTGGAGAGAAGGATATACAAAAACTAGATTCAATTCTGATGTTATTGAATCATTAAAAATAAAAGTAGAAAATAATACTGGAGGGGTTAATTTTAATCTATCTGGTTTAGAAATAGAGTGGGCTGATCCCTACGATAATCAATTAAAAACATAAGGCAAAGAAGAGAAAGATGTCATTTATTAATAATATAGCAGCTCAAGCATTTAATGAAATATCTCAGAAAGGTCCCGGATTCGGTGGTCTACAAAGAAATGCTCCAGGTATAACAGGTTTAAGTTTTTTAGGTAGAAATCTACCTTTATTGGAATTTGGTCAGGACCAAAAAATAGAAGGACAACTATTAAGCGCAAGCCAAAATGCTGGACTAGGTCAAGGAGGAGGGGGAGGATTAAATCTTGGAGCACCAAGGGATATTGTCTTCGGTAGTATACAAGATAAATTAAATCAAGCCAGACAACAAAGAGGTCAAGAGTTTCAACAAGGAGCCTTAGGTCGTATAGACCCGAATGCATTTTCTGGTGATACATTATTTGCTTCAGACAGATTAAAAGATCTGGCTTTAGGTATGGATAGTCAACAACTCCAAGCCTTACGATCCAGAGGCCAAGAGGGAATTCAACAAAATTTTCTATCATCACTTAGAGATTTAAGAGCTTTAAACAGTGATAGATCTGTTCCTTCTGAGTTAGCTGCTTCTAGAAAAGCAGATTTATTAAGAGATAGATTAAGAGCTTCTAAAGACCTTGAGCAAGGTATGATTATAGATGATTTAAATCGACGACAATCAGTACTCTCTCAATTAGATACACTAACTAGTGGGGCTGCATCAAGACGTCAGAGTGCTCAACAGGCAAATGCAGCATTAGAATTACAAGAAAGATTAAATAGATTAGGTAATCCTGAATTGGCAGCAACATTATTAGCTGATATAGAAAAAACAAACGCAGCGAATAGAGCAGCTATACTTGCACAAAATTTACAGGCTCAGCAAGCCCAACAACAATTAGCTTCTCAAAACAGACAAGCTGATTTAGATAGATTAATAGAATTACTATAAGGAGATGATATGATTAACCCAGGAAGTTCCACTCCTTTTGATAATAAGCTCAATAAGGTAGGACCTAAACAAAGACAACAATTTGATAATACATTAGAAGATTTCAAATTATTAGCTTTACAGCAATTAGCTAGTGCTCAGGAACCAGAACCTGTACCAGTTACTCCAAGCTTATTAGATTTATTACAAAATCCATTACAAGCTGAAGAACCATCTCCATTACAGAATTTAAGAGTACCTGAAGCCCCAATCCAAGAACCAGTAGTACAAGATGAAGTTCAAAGTCCCTTAGTACAGCCAGTTGACCCAGTTGCTCCAGCTGAATCTATTCCAGAAGTACCACAAGCAGAAATACCAACCCCAGCCCCGATTGTAGAACCAGAGCAACCAATCAATATTAAAGAAGTAGATAATTTAAGAAAATTATTAAAATTACAATCTGATAGAAGGAAAGATACTAGAGAAGAAGCAGAATTAAATCCTTTTCAACTATTTGAACCCACTGAATCTAGAGCAGGAGCTTTAGATGATTTGCAAAGACGGGATCTAGCTAAAAAGGAAGCAGCTTTTTTAGAAGCTGATGCTTTAATTGATGATTCTATTCGTTTTATTAAAGAGAAAGGTATCCCTTTAACTTCTTACAGTCCAGAAGGCGTAGAAGCAAGGCAATTGCAATCCTCACTTTTGAACATTGAACGACAAGCTCAAGGAGCTGGTGCGAACTTTACTGAGAAAGAAATGGAAATTATTACTGATATTATTGGTACCTTATCAGGAGTCAAGGCTAAATTCCTCGGCCCTGAAGTAGCTGTAGAGAATATGGAAAGATTTAGAAAGCTTCTTACTCGTAGAGTATCAACCAAAATGGTTCAACAAGGTTTCTCTCCTAAAAGAGTACAAATTGAAGGACCAGATGGATCTGTATTAGAAGTAGATACTATCGAAGCATTAAGATTACAACAAATCGCTAAAGACCCTGAAAAATGGGATCGATTTATAGAAAGTTTACAAGAGGGTGAGTAATGGCCAAATTTGGTAATGTTAAATTAGTTAAGAAGGGAGGATCAACTCAAGAGGTTGAACCAAAAACTTCGGCAAAACTCATTCGTCCAAAGGGCCCTATTAGGGGTACTTTAGAAACGAGTGGTGGAGGACCTAGTCAAGGTGAGTTATTCACAAAGGCAGCTATAAGTGGTTTACTTGGCCCTGTAGCATCTGAAATCCTTGACCTGAGGGGTGGTAGCTCTGTAGCTAGAAATCCGTTAGAAGCCTTTAGAAGAGGTATATCACAAGGTCAAAGTGTTGGTTTTTCTGATGAATTGGCTGGAGGGGTTGATTTTGCGTCTAAAGCTTTAACAGGACAGACTGATCCATTATCTCCACTTGATGAGCTAGCCTCAGCCATAGAAGGTAGAAGGCAGGCATTTGATCAAACATCAGCAGATTTCCCTGTTGCTAGTACAGCAGGTGAGATTGGAGGGGCAGTCAGCATTCCTATTGGAGGACCAGCTAAAGCCTTAGGATTTGGAGCTAAGATAGGACGAGGAGCTAAAATAGGGGGTACATTAGGGGCATTATTCGGAGCAGGTAAATCCAGAGGGAGTCTTTTAGAAGGAGATATTGGAGAAGTTGCTGCCGATACAGCAATCGGAGGAGCCCTAGGAGGAACACTTGGAGCAGCTGCACCAACAATCTTAGGAGGATTAGCTAGAGGTGGTAGAAAATTAATTACTCCATCACGAACATTGCATGAATTAGCCACTGGTGGTAAGGGGACTGCACCTTCTAAATTATTTGAGAAAGCTACTGGAGCTAAACAATCACAATTTGTTGATGCTATCGATACAGCAAGTAAACATAAAATTTTAAAGTTAGAACAATTTGGATTTAGATCCCCGTCAGTAGAAAAAGGAAAGGGGGCTATCACTAAACAAGTTGATAAATTTAAAGACTTCTTCTTAAGTGGTCCAAGACCTGAATTTGATGCGATGAGGGCGGATACTCATGGTACTATCTCTAAACTAAGTAATAATATTGATGATATTGTTCTTAGAGCTTCAAAATCAAAAGGAACCATCTATAAACTAGATGATGTATTTGGAAAAGATGCACCAAAACAAATTGAAAGAGCTATCTCAAATGCTAAGTTGAACCCAGCCACTAGTAAGGTTGCTCAAGAATTAGATAGTTTTATTGATACAGAAGCCTACGGAAAATTATTAAAAGGTAACGCATCTGCACATGATGTTCTCCAAGTTAAAAGAATGTTAAGTAGAGTTATTGGTAATTTTGATGATGCTACTCCAGGATCTATGAAAGATAAGTTACAAAGTATATTCTTTAGATCTCGAGATATTGTTAATAAAGAAGTAAGTTTTGGCTTACCTAAAGAATTTGATAAGTTTCAGACATTGAATAAAGATACATCGAATCTATTAACACTTCAGAAAGTTTTAAGATCTGGACAGGCTAAGGCTGGTAGCATAGAAGCTGGAGGAGAATTATTTAGAGGTGATGTTGTCGGATCTGCTGCAGAGGTAGTACCAGGACTTGTGGGACTGGGGACGAGATCAGGTGCTGGTAAATTGATTGGTAGAGCATTAAGTATACCTATCAGAGGCACAGCCCTAGCAGCTGACAAGACAATTGGTGATCCAAAATTCCTTGGTTGGGTATCTGGAGTTTTACCGTCATATAATAGTGAGACTAATACAGTAACTAAAACATCAGATAAGGAAATGTATTCACATTTTATTGATGGCAAAGAAGGAATTACTTTAAAGAAAAAAGCTAAACTCAAAACTCAATTACATACATCCGGTAAGATAGATCCCGATATAATCCCAAAAGATGTACGAGCTAAAGCTTTAGAGAAATTAACTAAGGAAGGTTTATAATGTTATTAATAATGATAATCTTCGGATTAATATCTGTAGCTTTATATTATTATAAGACTAATCCTCATTTAGCTCATACTGTATCTGCTAAATTAATTGAGTGGAAGAACAAGATATGTTCTAAACTATTAAAATGGTTGGGAGATTAATATGTTTGGTTTAAATAATCTCCCTTTATGTTTACCCTGTGGAATTGATGATCCTACCATATTAATCTTTGTTGGTAGTATTTTGGTATCTCTATTGATTAAAGAGGCTGTGGTCTTCTGGATTAAATCCTTTAAGAAAGATCCTTGTGCGGTTGCAGCAGCAAAAACAAAGATTATATTAGAAAAATTAAAAGAACATGAAGATCTCAAGCTCTCATTGTTGATAGAATTAAAAGATGTATCCCACAGCCAGTTGAATATATGTAAGATTCTAGAGCGGATCTTACAAAAGATTGATAAGTAGTTATGCCGTCATTATTCTATATTCTATTCTCCGCCTTCGTGGGGGGATTAATCCTTAATATCATGCCCTGTGTATTACCAGTCATTACATTGAAGCTAATGAGCTTTATGAAATTGGCGAATAATAAACGTAAAGATATCATTAAGCATGGAGTGGTTTACTCTGCTGGAGTGGTACTGAGTTTCGTTGCTTTGGCTGCGTTGATATTATTAATAAGCTATGGAGGGGGTTTCGCTTCTTGGGGGTTCCAATTCCAGAGTGCCTGGTTCTGTGGGGGTATGGCAGCGTTTATGATCCTTCTGGGGCTTCATACCATGGGGGTTGGTAGTACCCTACTGCTCAAGCTTAAGATGCGACTGAAGCTTACTAAGAGCCTTGGAGGCTATGTTGCCACAAAGCTCGCTAATATGTCTAAGGTCCTCCCTCTCTGCAACAGCTTCTTACAGGGAGTATTTACTACTTTAATCGGTTCGGCCTGCTGTGGCCCTTTTCTAGGCTATGCTATCGGTATCAGTTTCCTCCTTGCTTGGCCTATTACTCTATGTGTATTTGCCTTAATTGGTCTGGGTATGTCCTTTCCTTATCTAGTAGTATCCTGTTTTCCTAAGCTTATGAAGTGGATACCTAAGCCAGGTAAATGGCTTAAGTGGGTAAAGTATATAATGGGTGGTATAATGATACTTACGTCAAGCTGGTTTATATGGATATTAATATAATATATCTTATTAAAGATGCTGACATCTTGATGTTCAGACACCCTAGATTCCCTAGAGGTGGTTGGTGGGTAGCAAGATACTGTAAAAGCCCCTATTCTCACTGCTGCTTAGCAAAGTGGGTAAATAATGAATTATATGTCCTAGAATATAGATCGGCCTCTGGACCCCGTCTAATGAAGGCAGAGGGGTATGTCAATAAAAAAGGTAGAGTTGTTGATGTATATGGAGTTAATGATGTTACTGAGGGTAACACTTATAAGACGATGAATGAACACCTTAGGGCGAGGGTGATTAGAGAAGCTGAGTCGGTTATGCGCAAGTATACTGTATATTCACGCAACCTAATCTTGCGTATTGCGTGTAGATTATTCCCTTTCGTTCGTTTATTCTTTAAGCCTGATACTCAGGATAAGTCTCAACCAGATAGATTCATATGCTCTACACTAGTAACATATGCTTATCGAAAAGCTTATACTGATCTGATACCTAATTTATCAGATATGTATTCTAACCCAGGTGATGTAGGACGGTCTGCTTTACTTCATCTTAAACTTACTTTAAAATAATATGTCATCATTTCATAATAACAGTAAACCAGATATCCCAAAGTCCGCCTTCGGTGATGTTAGAGTTGTTTCTCCTGAAGCAAGTATATTAATTCATTTTCCCTATAACTATAATACAGAACTATTAACGGATGGAAGTTCTGGTTCAGGATCTAGTTCAGTATCCGATCAACATTTAGTAATTTCCTCTGGGGCTGCGAGTTCAAGCGTAGGTCTCACGGAGTCTAAAGAGACTTTAAATTATAATCCTGGTTTAGGTGCTAGTGTTAGATTTGCTGGTTATTATACATCAGGTGTTGCAGGTAATACTCAATTGATAGGAATTGGAGATTCTAGTGATGGGTTCTTTATTGGATTTAATGGTACAGACTTTAGTATACTAAGAAGAAATGGAGGAAGTGATACTTGGGTATCTCAGGATAATTTCAATAAAGATTTATTAGATGGATCTGGAAATTCTAAAATGGTTTTAGATCCGACAAAAGGTAATGTATATGAAATACAATATCAATGGTTAGGATATGGAGCTATTCAATTTTGTATAGAAAATCCAAATACAGGAAAATTTATACCTTTTCATACTATTCAATATGCGAATAATGCTACTGAGCCTTCTATAGAGAATCCCTCATTACCCTTTCGTATAGAATCAAACAATGATAGTAATACTACTGATATAACAACTCGCATATCTTCTGCAGGTGCTTATGTAGAAGGAAGATCTCATTTAGTTGGTCAGCTAACTAATTGTATAAATAATACAAAAACTATTACTACAGAAACTAATATACTAACTATACAAAATAAAGCTCTTTATGCTTCTGTATCTAATAGAGTTCCAGTTAATCCTTTTAATATAGCTCTCAATAACTCTGGTACAAAAGATACTACTTTTAAATTATATTTAAACACTACACTAGGAGGTTCTCCCTCTTATACTGATATCGAAGCTACTAATAGTGTAGTATCTTATGACACAGCTGGTACTACGATTACTGGTGGTAAACTATTAACTGCAATTATTGTACAGAAAAATACAACTCTATTGATAGATCTTATGCCATGGAATATTAGTCTTAAACCTACAGATATTCTAACCATATCGGCGGAGAGTTCTCAATCTAATGATGCATCTGTTTCTATATCCTGGAAGGAGCAATTCGATTAAATGAAAAATATAAGATACTTTGTAATAATGATTGATGATGATGGTAAACCTCTCGGAAAGAGATGGTTTGATACGGAACAAGAAGCTATCGATTTCACTCTCGACTGCCCTTTAGATTGTATTATCTATCAAGCTATTGATTAATTCTCATCCTCATAGTGCTTTATTATGAGTTCAGATTTCTTTTTCATATCCCTTAAAATATATTCAATTGGTACAGAAAAGCAATGATGCTTATACTTACCCATACCTGAGGCCCAATGTAATCCTATAACATCTCCCATACCAGTCATAAGTGGTGAACCAGATGTCCCTGGTGGACAGGGGTCTCCGCTGAATAACATAGACTTATTATATAAATCCTCTGAGTACATTTCTGAATTGTGTGTCTCTCTGAGGATTTTTCTGTCTTTGGATTCATGAGGACACCAAACAATATATGGTTGCATTAAATCATCTGATGCGACATGAGCTTTAGGAGTCATCTTTAACCAATTCTCAATCTTATCTTCTATGCGCAATATGGCATAATCATATCTAGCATTGGTATGCACTCTATGTAAATCAATATAGACTTTTTTATGAGGATAATAAATCAGTGCTTGAAGTTTTCTTTTACCTTTAATAACATGATGACATGTAAGAATTGTATTCTCAGTAATAAAGAAACCAGTACCTATGGCGTCAGAATCGTGGATGATTGTAACAACTGGTAAATTATTCATATTCTATACCTGACTCTTTTAATAAATCTTTAATATCTTTTACAGGAACTACTAAGGAATCCTTATCATCTAAGGACATTGCTGATCCCACTCCAACAACATCACCTTCATCATCTAGCACCGGCCCGCCCGAGTCTCCTGGTTGTATACCTGGTGAGAATTCAAGTTCCCACTTTCTAAAGTAATCATATGATTTATAAGCAATCTTCTTTACCTTCCAATACTTTAGATTTCCATGACCTATTAATGTATATATCTGATGTTTATGTAAAGTTTCATCATCTAAATCTAGAGCTGAAAATTTATCTGTACTATTAATTCGAGCAATGGCTAAATCATCTGAAGGTTTGGTAGCTATAATTTTAGCTGTATATTTTCTACCGTCTTTGAATGATACTCTTAAATCCATACCATACTGAGAAAACTTTTCAGCAACATGATTGTTAGTTACCATAAGGCCGTCTTCTGAGATAACAAAGCCTGTGCCGTACCCTCCCATAGGATGCTTTACTATTACTAATGATTCCATAGCTTTATCGACGTTCAATACTGAGGGTTCTTTCTCAACCTCTGGTCTGAAGAAGTTAAAAAAACTTAGAATCACTACTCCAATTAATAATATACTCATTTTTTATAAGTCCTTCAATATTGAATTAATAGGTATCATAACTCCTCTTGGATGAGCTGGAGTACCAGTTCTAGCTACAAAGATTCCAATCAATTCTGCATCTTCATTATAAACTCCCGAACCGCTTTCTCCGCAGTATCCGATATCTAAATAGATTTTATCAGGATTGATTCTTTTATTTGGAACTACCACAGCCGTTCCAGATGTCATACCAAGTTTAGGAGAATAAATATATACTCTATCTCCTTGTCGTACTAAATCGGAATCTCCTACTTCTATTCCTTCTTTATCACCATCAGATAAAAAAGCATAATCCATACCTCTATCTTCATAACGCGATTTAATTAGTTTAAAAGTTTTCTTTTTTCCATTATCATTAATCCCAAAAAAAGATGTGTACCCATTTTGTTTTAATTCATCTGTGCAGTGGGCTGCGGTAAATGTTCCCTTGGTAGTATCTACTAGAGGCAATTGACATGTAGTTTCACCATCAAGACTTAATCGATATGTATGTTTTTTTATTTTTGATTCAATATCGGAATCAGTTAAAACAGATTCATTAGCAGATAGGCTTAGAAGGAAAGTCCCCAATACTATTGTCAGTATGTATTTTATATTCTTCATATAACTCTCCTACAATTTTTTTATAGATACTAACATTTGTCTTTAGATTTTCTAAATCTGATTCCATATATTCAATATATGAATTAAGTTCTTCTAATTGATATTCTATATTATTCATATAAAGCTTTCCTATCTGTTAAGTTAGAGAGATCTCTTATTACATCTTTATAAGAATTAATTAAATCTTGTACAGGAATATCTTTTAATTCTTCATGGCTTATTTTATTTAATAAATTTTTCTTTCTACTTTCTAATCTCTCTATGAGAAACCTATTTAATACTTTCATATCTATCATCTTCTCCTAATTGTTTTTCAACATGTTCTCTAATCATTGCTAAACATGCACAGGCATGATCTAAATGATTTAATTGACTTTCTGGATCTAACTCTTCTCCTTCCCACCATGACCATGTGTGCCTCATAAGAGAAGCCATTAGCCTACTCCAAATAAATCCTTGCTTCCAGTTATGTCGTCCATATTTTTTCTCTCCAAACATAAATGCCCTGGAGGCTGCTTCTAAATAAGACTTTGGGAGATGTGTATAATCAACTTTATCTTTGTCAAACTTTTTAGCTTTATCTGTCATTCGCTATACCTTTATTATATCATATTAAACATATTTTGTATACTATATACCGTCGCTGATTATTAGATTTTTCAGAATACTAAAACTCTCAACAATCTCCTTCCTCCCTCTATATAATTTCTTTTTGATATTACTCTCTGTACTTTTAAATTCCTTAGCTAAATCTTTAATAGAAATACTTTTAAGATAGAATCCTTCCATAATTGGATAGTTACTTTCTGAACATAACCTTAATAAAATCTTAAATGTTTTTGGATCTATACCAAAAGAATCCTTTAGGTCAGCAAAGTCTAATGTTAATGATGTAAACACTTGATTATATTTCCTTTGTTGTTTTAAAAATCTACATGCAGCCCCACGTGTAGCTATTCTAAGATATGATATAATTTGCTTATCATCATGGTCCTCCCCTTTTCCTTCTTTAGAAAAATTAATAATTATATCTTGTACTAAATTTTCTGCATCACTTTTCTGAATGCCAAAACTAGCACAATACATTATTAATTTAGGATAAACTTTTTTGTATATATAATCTATATTCATAGATGCAAAAACCTCAAAAGTAAATATACCGTTATACCTGATATTACACCAGCTATTACACGCTCGGGTAATTTTAACATAAAGCGATGCCAGAAAACATCCCATCTTACGAACTTTTTATTCTTCTTCATA
>Ga0180433_10001250_pt1 | contig 42781 bp, 51 predicted proteins | sample SS_ome_8_FD_132980 | JGI IMG/M metagenome (GOLD analysis project Ga0180433, IMG submission 132980) | Hypersaline lake sediment archaeal communities from the Salton Sea, California, USA - SS_1_D_1 metaG | ecosystem: Environmental > Aquatic > Non-marine Saline and Alkaline > Hypersaline >...
GTATTACTATGGTTTTAATGAAAAACCCATGGAAATAAGAAAGAAATGTGAAACAGGTTATTATCTTAAAAAAACAAAACAAAACTTATTTGATATTGGTGCCTTTGGTTCTATTTCTGAAGTTTGTCTTAAATCTGATTGCAAATATATTGTTAAACTAATACCAATAGCATATGAAAAAGTTTACAAAACTTTTTTAAGAGAAGCACTAATTGCACCCATGATGGCAAAATATGGAATTGGACCTAAAATTCATGATATATTTATTTGTCTCAACGCTGGATATATTATTATGGATAAATGGGACGGTTCTATTAGAAAACTGACAGGTAAAAATGAATTAACAGAAGACCATTTAATAACAATATCTGATTTAATCGTAAAAATGCACTCAAAGGGTGTAATACACAATGACTTACATACAGCAAATGTTTTATATAGGAAAAGGGATGATGGTTCCTATGAGTTTTGCCTTACTGATTTTGGATTATCTTTATATTTTGAAGACAGGGATGATATAATACCCACAAAGTTTATCCCTTCTTCAAAAAGTCCAAATATATTTTTCCCAGCATTTGATTTTTATAAATTTAGTAATGCTTTAGAAAGTAGAAGAAATATTATTTTTATTCCTTTTTTCTTTAACAAGGGTTACATTTCATTGATTGATAATTTGTTAGTCAGTAAGTTTTATACAAAAAGTGAATTTAATGCCACAACATTTAATGATTTTCTTAAGAGTGTTAATTTAGATAGAAGTAAAATTAAAAAAACTAGTAAGATTGATTCTTCTGCTCATTTACTAGATTCATTTAAGTTTAACAAAAAATCATTATTTAATAAATCTGTTAAAAATAATAGACGACGTCTTAAAACAAGTAGTATAAATAATAGAAATAGTATTGATAATAATAATAAAAAGAGTTTACATGGGAAGAAGTTGCCTAAAAAAAGCTCAAAAAGCTCAAAAAACTCATCTAAAAAGAATTCCAGAAATATTATAAACCGTATTTCAAAATCAAACTTGAATACGTCTCAACCAACAAGGATTCCAGAAGATGATTTAAGTAATGTTGAAAAATCAAAAGAAGAAATAAATTCTGTAATTACAACAGAAAAGCTTAAATAAATATTTATATAGTTAAAAACATAGCCAGAGGCATGTCTGTAAATAAATACAAGCTTATTACTAAATTTCCTCAAAAAGAACCAACGACTAAAAATGTCATTGATTTACTTTATTCTGTATTTTCTTTTAAACTAATAAATGAATATTTTATCAATTATACAATATTGTTAATATTGGATAGTATTACTAAAAAAATATCAGATAAAGAAATTATAAAATATAATACTGTCGTTAAAACAAATGTAGAAACCTTTTTTTTTGACCAGTTATATTGGAGCATTGAAGAATCAAACCGTAAAGGAAATAGAAGCAATTTGCTATTTCAAAAAAAAGTACATAACCTTGAAGATCTTAATAAAATAGTAGAAAAAATTATAGTTTCTGTACATGAATCTGTTAATATGAAAAGTAGTCCTAAAAAGGTAGAAAAAATAAGAAAAGAAATATTCAAAAAAATGTCTCTAAAGAAGATTATACCATTTCTTGAAAAAAATCACCTTCCCCCGTTAGCATCCGATGATGCATTTAAAACACATAAAATTAAAGAAAAAAAGGGTAAAAATAAAATAACAGATGAAAATGGAAATGATTATTATTTGTATCGTGAAAATGATATTATAAGTAAAATACCTTTATCTTATTTGTCAACCGGATTTCAGATGAAGCGTTTTCGAGAAGAAAATTATGTGAGTGTTGACTTGAGACAGTTTATTATAACAAAATATGTAAAAATATTAAAGAAAAGATACAAAAGTTCTAAAGAAAATTTTAAGAATGCCGTCTTTTATTTATTAACGTATTATAAACTAAATGGATTCTTAGAAAATACAGGTATCATAAATGATGATATACCAAAAATTAAAAATAAAAAACTAGAAAAATTGTATAGTAAATCAATAGAATTAATTGGAACTCCTTTAACTGTACCATATAACAAGGAATATTTTGGACTGTTTCCAGATATAGAACAACATTTCGGATCAAATGGTTCTTTTTATGATGTTAATCCTATTTCTGGTGTTTATTCTATACATCTTCCTTTATCTTATGGGTTTATAAAAAACACAATAAAAAAGGTTAATAAATGGTTAGGTGCGGTTAAAACTGGAAATAGTTTAAGCTTCTTACTTTGGGTACCAATGAATATTTATCTTCCAGACAACCTTGCGTATGATATAAGCACATCAATATTGGCTAATGTTTATAAAGAATTAGTTCCAAAACTTAAAAAATCAAAATATACAAAAGAAAAATACTATTATCTTTACAATAAGAAAGCTACAGAAAATACAGCTAGTCATATTGTTTTTGTTTTAGAAAATTGATGCAAATATATTTTTTTTGGATACGTTGTGGCCAAAATTTTTTTCTATTGTAATATATACTCAACTTTATAATTATGCCAGTTCAAACAGGAGGTAAACGCCGAAAGGTACGAAGACGTTCTAAATCCAGAAAGCGATCAACTAAGAAGCGTACGCGTTCAGTTTCGCGCAAACGCAAGACTACCCGCCGCAAGACTTCGGGTCGCGTCAAATTAAATAAATGGCAGCGTTTCTTACGCAAGCACAAAGGCCGTGGAATGACCCAACGTCAGTTACGCACTCTCTATCGTCGTGAATATATGTAAATAGAATTAAATAAAATTTACACCCATTTAATTTAATTATTTAATATCAATATTATGAGAATATTAAAAATATACTTATAATATTTATATATTTTTACCATTTTACCATAAATAGTAGCAAATGCCAAGTGCAACTATAAAGCCTCCGATAACAACATATTTATTTCCGATATGTATATCTGATAAATCATAACGAGAACCACCAGTCGTTTTGTTAATAGTTTTACTTGTATTATCGGTATCATCTAAAGTACAAGAATCAGCAATATCTTTTATAGTCACTTTTTTACTTTTTTTTCTTGCTTCTTCGATATTTTTCCCACATAATTCTAATAATTCCTTATCTGTTTTATTAGGGTTATCTTTTATAATATTTATTATATCCAGAAAACATCTTTTTGGGTACATTCTTTCAATACCACATCTCGGTACATAACTATCGTTTTTGTTTTTTTCATACCAATCATAAAATCTTTGAAGTACTTTGACGGCAACTTTTTTACAAACCTCACCATTATGTCCAGAAGCAGCTATTAATATATGAGAAACAGAAGTTGTATTCCATTGTTCAAATTCCTTTCCTTTACAATCTACTGCCTGATTTAACTCGATTAATACCTGGGCATCGCTTAGAAATCCGTGACATTGCATACACATTTTCTTTAAACTTTTAATTCTTTATACCATTTATAGACAAATGGGTAATAAGCAAACAAAAATACAACCACTTGGTGAACCACTTTTAACAAACTATGGGTCTTTAATTAATCCAATAACTTTTCAGAAAAAACTTCAGGATAAACTGGACATGGGAAATAATGGAGATATGCGTTATATAAAAGCTCTTACAGACGAAGAACTTTTATATATTTATAATAACAAAAATGATTTTACTTTTTATCTCGATATTATGAGAGTATGGATAAAAAATGAAATTCTTCGAAGGAAATTAAATACTAAATAATATAGTTTATGTTAATGAATTCTCAAAAAAATAAATTAACTTTTGAGGAAATTGAACTTATTCGTTTTCTAGATGAATTAGAACAAAATGATAATGTTAAAAAAGTTAAAAAGATTAAAAAGGTTAAAAAAGTTAACAAGATTAAAAAGATTAAAGTATCTGACCCTAATCAAATTCTTGAAGATTTAACAAATATTAATCAACATGATGAATATAGCGTTCATGATTTATGCTATGGAATTGAAATAAAGGATAAAAACATTGAAATGTTGCCAAATGAAACAGATGTTAAGTTTGTAGAAATTCCTATTTATCACCCTCCAACTAAGCCAAACTGTAAAAAACTTAAATCTAACAAAATATACACAAGATTCTGTTAAAAAATTGATGTTTTTTTACTAAGATTTGATTATAACATAACCAAAATGACTAAATGTTATCTATGTGGAAATCCTGCTACCGTCAGAGTTAATTATGCTCGCTCTGAAGCAGCAATGTGTAATGATTGTGATGATTTTGTGGGCGACAATTTTACTGGACTTTTTCGCTTACATATTGATTCGCGTGAGTGTAATGCTTTAAGAATATTGCGCAATGCTCCAAAGGGCACAGAAGTATCTGTTCTAAAAAAATTAGAAACTATTATTAACTTGCCTGGTCACAAAGTTCTTCGTGAACTTGAGGAAAAAATTAGAAAAGTCCAAGGAAGTTGCGAATCTTGTCCGCCCGATTCAACTTGGATGTCCTATTATCACTTTCGAGTAATCGAAGAAAAGAAAGGTGGAACATACGAAGTTATTTGCAAGCATATGGCTCGCGAATTAGACACACATACTCCTTGTAATGTATGTGGAGTTCGTTTTCTTAATGATAATGATATTATTAAGAAAGCGAGAAAAGCTGAAAACTCGTGGGAACCAACACTCAAGTGTTTGTTGTGTCAGCAAGAAAGCCAATTGTTAAGTGACATTTGTGGTAATGAGTGAATTAGAATTAATAATATTTAATAATTTTTAATAGTATTTAATCCCTAATATGAGGAACATAGTGACTATAATTAGAATCATAAGTTGTAACCCTAAATTTTGCGGAATTGCCATCAATCATGACAACATCATTTGTTTGTAATTCATTGTTATTTACACGTTTTGTTAATACTTTGACATGAACAAAATTTCCCTGTTTGCCCACTTTTGTAGAATAATCCCAGGTGTCACTATTTCTGTATCTTTTGACGCCATATAACGGGAATATTTCATTTAAATTACCAAATATTTTATAAAGCACACCAACCTGTCTTAATACTCCAACAGCATCTGGGTCAACACTACGTGATAAAATGTTAACAGGTGCAATATTTCTTTCTGAAATTTCAACTGGAGCATTAATAACAGGAATGGTTTCTTGCGTTCCTCCTAAGCAAGGCATTCTTCGTCCACCACATCCAATAACTTGGGGTGGTTGCGCCATGTTAGGATACCATCCTTGTTCATAAAAGGCTTGTGACTTGTTAGAATATCCTAGTGGGTTGTACATTGCATCAGGATTAAGGCGAATTTGTGGATTTCCAAGATAACCATTTCTCATTTTATTCCACCACTGTGGTGTATACCCGTTTACGATAGGTGGGTTATACATTGAATAATCAAGGAAAGTTTCTGATTTACCCTGTTTGTTATCTTTACTATCATGTTTATCAGGAGTGTTAACTTTTTTTCCTTTTCCTTTTTCTTTTAAGTTTAAATTTTCTTGAACGTCTCCACAAAACATATAACAACCAGCGGTGAGCGCAATTAAAGAAATTAGGAGAACGTTAAGGTAAAACTGATTTTTCCCAGATGATTTTTTAGGCATTGTAGTCTATATTTAATAGATATATTTTAACCACGGTACCTGTTTAAGTTAAAATATATCTGTTAACGGTTCAATAATTAATTATTGAAAAAATGAGACGTTTGTATTTCTACTAATTGAAAAAAAAAATTGATTATCTTCTTTGAAAGCCCTATTCAATGGAAGATTACATGGCCGACCGTAAGGTTACCAGCAATAACTCCAAGGGAGCGACTTCGGTCGCACCCAAGGAAACATTTCGCGACACCCCGACTCCTCTTGTCGATTCGCCCCGTGGGGCACTGGCAGAGAAGAAGGTTGTCGTTTCGGACAAGCTCAACGTTGAGCCCGTCTCTCTCGACGTCGTTTTGGCGACGTCCACCGCAGCCCCCTCGAAGGATAAGAAGATGCGGACCCCTACCCCAACGCCTACCAAGGCGAAGGGAAAGCGGCGTCCCACCAAGATGAACCTTTCGGACTGGCAGCGGGAGCAGCGCAAGCTGGATGAGAACAAGGACGAGGACGAGGAGCTGACTCCGGCTGTTCATGTAGCTGAGCCCTCATCATCGAGTGCGTCTGTCTCATCATCAAGCCCTTCGGGGAAGGTGGTGAAGGTCGCGCCCGTGAACGTGTGGGAGCAGCGCACTGCTGTGCGCGGCGCTGTCCGGCACCTTGAGCCATTCCCCGAGCGGGAGCTGTCGCCCGAGGAGCTGGAGGCGCAGCGTCTGGAGGAGGAGTTGAAGAAGGAGCGCGATGCCAACGCCGCCCTGTTGAAGGAGCTGGAGGAGGCAGAGCGCGAGTTTGCACGCGCAAAGAGGGAGCGTAAGCTCCGTCGGCAGCGGAAGAAGGCCCGCAAGGCCTTGGAGGAGCGCCGGAAGCGTCTCGAGGAGCAGAAGAAGGCCTTTTTTGAGGCTGGAACTGATGACGAGAGCGCAGACGAGCTGAGCGACGAGGGGGACTTGTCCTCCGTGCTGTCGACCCCCAAGGGCAAGCTGGTCGTCCCGAGCAAGGTCTTGGCCTCGCCATCGGTGTCCGTTTCGAGCAGGGCTTCCACTCCGACGTCAAGGGGGTCCTCTTTGGAGGGTTTCGTGACGGTGGGGAAGGATGGTAAGGCTGTCAAGGCTACGCCAACCGGGAAGTCCCGCAACGCTCGGCGCCGTGCGCGAAAGAAGGAAAAGGCTGCGTCCATGGCATCCCCATCTCGGGGCGGCCGGGACGAGGAGCGGAAGGAGAAGAAGAGGGTGTCAAAGCCAAGCAAGGGTGGGTTTCGGCCTCCCCCTGTGAAGCTGCCTTCGGCCTCCAAGCTCGCGCGACAGCTGTTCGACGCGTCCCGCAACGAGGCGGACGTGAAGGACGTTGGCGTGTTTCGGACCGTGGGGACCGGCGCTCTTGGCAAGCAGATCCGGACGGAGATGATGGCCTACAAGGAGAAGCGGCTCCCCAACAAGGCCGTTGCGCGGCTACTGTTTGAGGCGTTGGTGCACAAGGAGTGCAAGAACACGTGCGTGAAGGGGTTCCTCAACACTGACTTCGCCGTCCAGGCGTTGGCAGGAGGGTGCCCTGCGGCAACTGTGAAGAAGGGAATGTCCATGTTCGCTCCGGCGAGCTGGCGTTTCTTGAGGGTGTATCTGGATGCGGGCAACGCTCCCCAGGCCTTCTACTTCACGGAGGCAACGCGTGAGACGCTGAAGAAGTGGTCGCAAAACGACTGGCGCGAGGCATGCGACTACCTCAACAACGGCCGGATGGCCTTCCTCGCGGCAGACGGGAGCCCACTCCCAGCAGAGGTCGTGAACGCGGCGTTTGCGTAAGGTGTGGGCCGTGTGCGGTGGTGTGATCTGCGTGTATACGTGTGCGAATGGGTGCGTCTTTTGGCGTGTGTGTTTGTGCGCGTGTGCGTGGCGATAACAGAATAGCCCTTTATGGGTGACCTGTGTCGCAAGTGGTGTAATAGTTTAATAGTTTAATAGTTAGGTGGGATATAATAAGGCTTGCATTTATTTGTAGCCATTGGTGCATTATTACCGCACGTTTGGCAATATAAATATTCTAAAGGATATCTTTTAGAACTACATCTATCTGGACAATAGTTTCCAAAACCTTCAACACAGCCAGATGAACAAAAATTTTCAGTTCCAGTCAAAGTCTTTGTTAAATCTTCACCACATGGGGCACAAAACCTTTCTATCATTCCTGGGTTTAATATTGCTATTGCAATAACAATTAATAGTATACACATTAGCCAATACATCTTATATCTAAATTATATATATTCTTAGTTAGATTAATTTTTAATTAAGCTTTTAAAGAATCTGTCAATTCCTGACCACCCATTTGTTTGTGTAACCCAATGAGGTTTTTACCAGCTTTCATTAATGGCATCATTTCAGACATAGTTTCCTTTAGTTGTTTTACCGTGTCAATCAAATGAAAAGTTGCTCGCTGTGCTTGAGCTGGCGTATAGTCTCCAGAACCCTTATTCGTATCAGAATAGGGAGACTCTTTTTTTGCCATATCAATTAAATCTTTTAACTGGTCCAAACCACCTCCTGCTTTCTTTAAATGTTCATTTTCATCAATGCTTTGTTTTTCATCTGTATCCAATATCTTGTCTAAATCTTCATCATCAAAATTAGTATTATCTGCATCTTCTGTTTTTGATTCGGCATAAGAATTTATCTTATCTTCCACTCCATCTCCAGCAGGTTTTAGTTCAAATGGTTCAGCATATTTACCAACTACTTGGTCTCCAACCCGGTGTCCAATATTATTAACATACCCAAGTGTTGAGGAAGACCGCTTATAACTATCAAACATATGAGTATAATCACTAAATGGTCCATTGCTGTCCAATAATCCCATCAAAAGAGTGAATACTAATGCTGAAATAAAACTTTTTTTCCAATCCATTGTGATGCTATATGATAGTATTAATGCTAAAACATATGTTGCAATTATTCTTTCTAATCCAAATGTATCGCCTTCTGGTAATGCACTTAAAAATATAACAAAAAGAATTACATGACCAAAAAGGATATGTTTTATATTGTACTTAAAACCTTTCATAGTTCTTTATTCTTACTATACAATTCATATAAAAATTAAAAAATTACAAATTCCTAAACACAAAGAAAAATACAATAACACCCACAAGAGCCGCAAATACTTTACTAGCTGTAAATATCATACTATCAGGAACCTTAATCATTCTTGTTAATTTTCTAAACAGCCCCTGTGTAGTTTCGAGCTGGATGCATAACAATAAAGCAAATAAAATAGATAACATTTTGCTTTGAGACATTAATAATTGGACCATTCCCATTTCACTTGCCTCGTCAACATGCATTTTTGGAGGACCCCTTGGCATTGAAACCGGCATAGGGTGATCTGGATATTGACCTTGTCCAGGACTTGGAAATTGTTGGTTTTCATAAGCTCCTTGGGGTGGTCCCATTTGATTACCCATTCTTGATTGAGGAACAAACTGTCTACTCATATAATTATCCTGTGAATCCATTCTCTGTCTTTCTTGGTCCATCCCCATATCTTGATGCATTTGATTACCACCCTGCATTGGTTGCTGACCCATATGAGGCTGTGGTGGCATTGGACTTCCAGAAACTTGTTCAGGTGTCATTTGCATTTGGACGTTACCAGAATTAGCTGCTTGTGGTAAATGTTCTAATGGTGTTGCTTTAGCCGACATGTGTGATAAAGTTTAATATATCAATACATAAAGTTTTTATTAATAAATAACACGCATGTGATATTTAACCCGTTTTTTCTTCTTTATTCTTTTCACCCTCTTTTCTTTTAAGAAATTCAGCAAAATCAAAATTAAACGTTGTTTTTGCCTTCAATTGAATAGGAATAATTTGAACAGATTTTCCTTCTAGTTTTTCTGGTTCGACATATATCGGTTTATTTGTAATTGTTTTACTTGTTTTACTTGTTATATCCATTGTATATTATAATCTATTTAATATCAACAAACGTACCAACGCATTTAAAAGTTTTATGACTGAAAAATTGATTAAAAAACCCAAGAATTCAACTATAAATGTTCAATCATGAGTGCAAGATATAATGCTCAAAATAACTATTGCACATTTTGCCGCGGCATATTGTCAGTTGGACCATTTTGTCCCACATGTGGGGCACAGGTGCCATGTCCTTATTTCTTGAAAGGGTATTGCCGAGACGGGGACGAATGTCCCTTTGCTCACATTCACTCTGAAAGAAAAAAGAAGACACGGTCCCCTGGTTCAGCCGGGGGTGGTCGCGGTCGTGGTAGGAGTGGTCGCGGTCGCGGTCGCGGTCGTGGTAGAGGTGGTCGTGGCCGAGGCCGTGGCCGCTCAAGCAGTGAACGCGGCCATGACCGAGGTCGAGAACGCTCTAGTGGTCACTATGATTATCGTGGTCCTCCTGGGTCTCACGTGTATTCTGATAGGGATAGATACCATTCACATGGTGAACATCCACATGATGAGTATTACGAGGACCATGGACACCATGTTCATGGTTATCATGAACGGAAAGTGCCGTGCCCTAAGTGGGAACCGATGCCTAAGCCTTTTAGGGATGGAGGAAAGGAGAAGAAGCGGCGCGAGAAGCGTGGCAAAAAGAAATCTCATCCGAAGTCTCATTCGAGAAAATCCTCGAGCCCATCAAGTTCGCCGAGTTCATCAAGTTCATCTCCTGTGTCAAAAAACAACGACCGGCCCCCACGTGAGTGCCGTGAAGTTGGGTGTAGCCTTTACAAGAAGGCTATTGCCAATGCACAAGAAGGACAAAAGTGCAGGGGGAAGATTAAGGATACCGGCAAGAAATGCAAGAAAGTGCTCAAGAAGTGCAGTCTTGTTGATGACATTGCCGGAATCTTTGGCAAGGTGTTTCGGTGATCACTTATTCCAATATTTATGATTAATAGTTTATTAATAGTTTAGTTATTATGAATTTAGTTATTATGAATATAAGCAAAAATTGATATTTATATGGAATTTTATGGCATATAATAGTAATAAAAATGCAAAACGTTGTCGATAATGGAAATAATATTATCCTAAACGATACTTTAGATGGTAATTTAACAGCTAATAGAAGTGCTAATAGAAGTGTTGTTTTTACTCAGATTATCAAAGATTTATTAACTAAGTGTGAACAAGCAACAAGAAGACAAAAAAAAGCCGATGTTGTTCTTCAGATTATGAAGGTACTTGAAGATTATTCTGATATGATTTTTGACCCTAATAGCAAAAAATGGGAAAAATTTGCAATTACGGTCAAACGAAAATATACCGAATTACAACGTGAAGAAGAAGTGAGAGACGAATGTAAAGCTTTTATTACAAAATATTTTGACGAAAGATGCCGTGCTTACACGAGATATGGAGTTCGGTGTAAAAATCGTGCTAAAAAAGGTGTTTCTAAACATTTTTGCGGAGTTCATAATGGAAAATTTATTCCAAAGATATTTTCGATTATTGAGACTGAATTAGCTCATGTAGAAGCACAGATATGTGTTTCACTTTTATTCTAAGTGGTGATTAAAACTACTTAAAATATATTATTAATAGTTATAAAACATTGTTGAATGTGTTATCAATTTAGAAAAAATGCTTTTGTTGCAAAAGTAAAAGAGTATTTGTTCAAAATTGAATTTAGTCGCAGGACTGAAAAGATTAAATTGGTTTATGAATTATTTCAGGTAATTGAAGATAATGCTGATATTGTATTTGATCCCAATAATCGTACATTTGTAACTTTTGCTAGAACGGTTAAGCAAAAGTTACTAGAGTTTGAAAGGTCAGAACCAGAACTAAAAGAATTTTGTCAAAAGTTCCTCAAAAAACATTATGGAAACAAAGTAACTGATGATGATAAGTTTTATTCTACGATGAGTGAACTTATTTCTAAATGTAATACATCTTGGTCGAGAACAGACAAGATTAAAATAATCAGAGAAATATTGGATACTATAGAAAAGTATTCTCAGGTAATGTTTACAAGTAATAAATATGCTCCTTTAGTAAAAATTACTAAAGTAAAAATTATTGAATTTAGTAAAGAAGCTGATCTTAAAGTTAGATGTGAAGACATTCTAGAAAAATATTATGACATTCCTAAACTTTCTAAACCTTCTAAACCTTCTAAAGATGAAACTAAAAAAAAGGTTCAGACAGACAAAGCGCCCGAGGAAGATGGATTATTGGAGTATGAAAAATTAATGTTATATGACCAAAAAATGTCTAAAAAACGTGATTATAGTAGTAATTATATATGTGATAGAAATTTACTATTTAATGAACTAGTGCTAAAATAAAAATTCTTATCTATAGTTACTGCGACCACCACGACCACGACCACGACCATGATAACCACTGTTATAATAGGAATTTTTGTGTTCTTGATAGAAAAACAAAGGAGTTGTTTTGCTTTTGCCATTTTTTTTGTAGTTTAGATACCAATATCCACTCTTTTTTGAAATAGATATTGGTATGTACCCTTCCTTGAAATATGTTTTGTCAAGCCACGCACCTGTCCAATCTGAATTAACAACAACTTTACCTATTTTGGTAATCAAGTTGTTTTCTTTGATAGTGAAACTGGGTTCCCAAAACCATGGGATTTCTCCATCTATGGTCTTGGTAAATGTTCCACTAATTACAAACATACGCGATTTGCGGGTTATTTTAAGCCTAACAATTGTGTCTTTGTGTGTTTTGACAATAGTGGCATCTTTGAACTTACCATTTATTTTGAAATCCCCACTCTGTGTAATAGAAGCCGCAAACGGTCCCCACTTCGTATAGAACTGATAATCACCAACTTTGATGTCACCAACTGTGAATTCTTTGTAATAAGGGTTTGTTCTTGGACCTGAAACCTTAACTAAAATACGTTCTGGTGGAACTTGAAATCTTTTTGTTTGAGCGGTTGCCTTGATGTCCATTTTGATGACCTATTATCGTCTTAGTTTACAAAAAATATGTCAATTTTTGCTTTTAAAAAATCGATATTCAATTTTTCAAGTATTTAAAAGTAAATATCTAAAAGAAGTAACAATGAACTCATACGAGGTTAAAGTTGTAATTGAGAAAAAATCCATTTCAAAGAATTATATCATAGACATATTAGATTATAATGAACAAAATAAAACTAAAAAACAGGAGGTTTTTAACCCTGTTGAAACCCTCTTGAAGTACTTTGGGTTCTTTAAACACGACTGTGTTTCTTGTCAAATTGGAAATTGTATTGTACAAGGGGCTCGGTAGGCATTTATATAAAGACTGCAACAAGTTATATAGCAAAGGATATATCACCTGTATACGCTGGTTTATTTTGGTCGTTTCCGATACAATTAATTGTATTATATGTATTTTTATTATATGATAAAACATCAAATTCACACAGTAGATGTTATTTGATAAGAACGACTTAGAATGCCTTTAGATTGTTCCAAATGCGATAAAAAGTTTAAATTTCAAAGTCAACTTGGTGTTCATATTAAAACAGTTCATAATAAAATTAAAGATTTTAAATGTGATAAATGTGATTTAGCCTTTGGGCAAAAAGGCCATTTAAAATCACATAAATTAGTTATTCACGATGGTATTAAAGCCTTTTCTTGTAATGAATGTAATAAAAAATATACGACAAAATCTGGGTTGAAACGACATATTAAAAGTATTCATAGTAAAATTAAAGATTTTAAATGTGACGAATGTGAAAAAGAATTTAGCAGATACGACCAATTGTATAGACATACACAAACAGTACATAAAAAAGTAAAGCAATATAAATGTACACTATGTCATAGTTTATTTGCTCATAAAAGTAGTTTAAATGACCATATTAAAGATATTCACCAAAAATTAAAACCACATAAGTGTAATCAATGTGACTATTCCAGTTTTTACAAAAAATCAATAACAAATCATATTAAGTTTGTACACAAAAGAATTCGAGAATATCAGTGTGAAGAATGTGATGACAGGTTTTTCAAAAAAACGGAACTACAGCGACATATTTCATGTATTCATAGAAAACTAAAAAAACATAAGTGTGAAAAATGCAAACGAATGTTTGGTCGTAAAGATTACATAACACAACATCTTAAAATATGTACTGGAAAATCCAGTTATTCTTCTGGTGAATATAAAATAATGTGCTATTTAGATAATTTCAATTATTACTATGAATATAATCAAAATCACGGAAGATTGACGGGTGATACTAAAAAGGAACTTTTATATGATTTTATTGTATATTTTGATGAAAATAATTTTGTATTTATTGAATATGATGGAAGACAGCATTTTGAACCTGTTTCTTTTGGAAAAATGACAATGGAAAAAGCAGTTAAAAATTTTGAAAAAAGAAAAAAGTATGACATAATCAAAAATAAATATTGTGAAAAAAATAATTATTCTTTATTACGTATTCCCTATTGGGATTTTAATGATATTAACAAAATTGTTGATGTTTTTTTAAAAGATAATTATTAGAAAGAATAATTACTATAGTTCTTGTTATTTCCTCTTTGTTGCGCAACCCATCGACGCTGAGCGGGAGTTGAGCACACACAACCGTTCGTTGATGAATATGTACTGGGGCAGCATAGTGGTGAAGAAACATTTTGTGAAAACATAAACATAGAGTTAGTGGGAAATCGTTGATACATCTCTTCACATTTAAGGGGAATTGGGGTACCGTTTGGAACAAAGAACCTTCCTTTCATTTTTGGTACATTATTGGGTTGTTGTCTCCAAGAGGAGGCACCACCGGGTTTTAAGATGATACCATCTAAGCTTCCTGGAACTCCTCTGCCCATACCCCAAGTTAAGCTAGCCGGTTGGTCAACAGATAAAATTGCTGAATTACTATCGTTACAAATAGACATATTAACTTTATAACTATAATAATGATAATGAAAAAAAGTTAAATTTCGTTAGGAAAGTACTTTGGTAAGTACAAACTTTTTATTTGTTGAAATTTTGGTCTTTTGTCGCGATAATTATCATACGGAATTACTTTGTCTCGTTGAAGTTTTTTACGACTTCTCCAAGATTGATCTAATTTATCATAGTATTCCAGGTTAAACCCTTTTAAGCTCTCATCTTTATCTCCATAATATTCTTCTACCTTAAAAACATTTGGTGAATTCAACATAGTAAATAATGATACAACACAAGCATCGGGCATTGGGTTTTCTTCAAAAACAAGTTTTTGTCGTTGAAGAAAAAATCCAGAATAAGACGCTTCAAACTGATAAAGACCTTTGTATATCTCATATTTGATTTCCCTGTAAAATAAAGGGTCTTTTTTGTCTTCATTTATTGTGTACTTAAATACACCCTTTTCGACACAAACAGATTTTGTATAATCATAAATAGGTGGGTTTTTCGGCGAAACCTTTTCAAAGGTATTTGACCAGTTAATACCACAATCTAAATGAATACATTGCCCACCTCCTAAGCACAACCCTCCTTTGTTTTGTTCCAATCTAATAATATTCATATAATCGTAATAATGAGGATTAGCTTCCCACCTTGAATATTGTAATAGCGATGTCTGTTTTGTTTTGCTCATTTTGCAGTATTTTATAAATGAAATCAAATTATGTATATCAATTTTTAAATAATAAAAAATGATATAAATAACTTAGGGAATACAATATAAAAGTTAAAATGTGTAAGTCAAAGCAAACAAAGAATTTTAAGCGAGATTTTAAGTATAAGACCGCCTCCGTAAACATTGCTGTCCCAGATGTCTATTGTGACAAGCTGGGACAGCATTACGCTTGCTTTCTTGGGGAAAACAAATGGTGCGAAAAACGAGCCTTACGCCATAGAATGGAATGGTCGTAAGGGAGGATTTACTTCACTGACAACACATGCTGAAATGAAGAAGGTGGTATCTCATCTCCGACGAAAGAATAAGCACGTTGGTCGGCGAAAGTCACATCGTTCTCGACATAATTATTGCAAGTTTCCTAAGACATTAGTTGTTATATCCATTTACAAGGGAAAGCTACGATATTCACGTCCGTGCGATGAGTGTATTAAGATTATGCGAATGTACAATATTAAGCGGGTGATATATTCTTCTGGAGACATCGATGAGCCATATTACATGGAAAATGTCGCAACGATGCCCTTTCGAGGACAATCACGCGGTAACCGAAATTATTAATGATACATCAATAGTTATACTTAAAAAGGCTAACGTTAAAGAAATACAAAAATTGATACAAATGTCTGAAGAAATTAAAATAATAATAAATGCAGGATGGATTCCAAAAGGAATAACCGGCAATATTCGTCGTCTGACGACGAAATAGCAGCATTAAAAATGCAGATTAAAAAGAACGGCATTCGAGGTAGGGAGGAGCGAAAGCGCCTCAACCGCCTCAACCGCCTTGGAAAGAAGGCGATGCGTCTAACGTTTCAAAAGGCAATGAACCCGTCTCTACATGACGACGATGACTATGTTCCCTTACAGCGCATCATACCTAGCCTAAATTCCAGGATTTTGGTGTGTCAATGGGGGAAAAAGGAGAAGCGTCAGCGCCACAATCTGACCATCCGAAGGGCCAAGACAGCCTCTGGTTGGGAAGTGGAACGTGCCAGTTTCGCGAACTTCCGAAGTGTTCGCTTTGACACGAAGGACAAGCGGTTTCCAGATGGGGTTTGGAAGGTGAAGTGCCGTATTTACGAGACAACGCTTTTCCAATCATCTTTTGGAAACGGCGCGCGGTACCAGTCAGAACAGCTTGAGAAGGAGTCTGCTGAAAAGCTGGCAAAGGAAGAAAAGAAGGTTCAGCGTCTTTGTGACAAGGCCTTCAAGATTTCTGAAGCACTTGGTGTTGACCTTTCGGGTGTTGATGTCGACGAGGATGAATTGGAAAGTTTCATGGCCGAAGTTGGTGACGAGGTGCATCAGGACCTTGTGAGTTCTCTTAATGACCCTAGTGTTAAGTGGTGAGTAGAGGGCTTTGGGTAGCAATACACTTGTTGTTTTTTTTCTGTCATTTATTTATTTTTTGCTGCCCAATAGTTTAATTAAAAGTTTATTTAAAACATTTAAATTCTTCATGTGGTATTATGTTTTTTCCTTGACATTTCACTAATCTTGGAACATAATTGTAACATTTACTATTAAATCCAAATGTTTTTCCACCTATTGTTTCTGGAGAAGGTGCTCTATATATGATACAGTTACGTCCCTTACAAACTCGACGAAAGAGGGAAGCAAGTCCTAAACCCCAAATAATTGAAAAAACTATTTTGACATCACGGCTTTTTAGAATATTTGTGAATATATTGAACATTCTTACTATAATGTTTGATATAAAATGATTATTTTTAATTGTACAACGATATTGTTTTTATTTCTTAAAAAAATGATTATTTTAAATATTTAAGTAAAATAGTGACGAAATATAACATGAATCGTACAACACATCAAACACATAATTCACAACATCGGTTGTTTATGAGAGAAATTACAAGACAATTGTGTCATCACAAAACTGGGTTACCTAAAGATTTATCTCCTCAACCTGTAACACTCGGTGATTGGAAAAAATGTTTAAATTCCCTATATGGGTGGGTTAACATTGGGATTGAGACAAATGTTGCAGAGATGTTTCATGAGTTAAATATTGGTGAAGTTATTCCTTCTACATCTCCCAGTATGGATATTTACAACTATGGGTTTGCACCTAATGAAATTGGTAAACATTTGGGGATGGGAAAAGAGGGTAATGAGGATAAAGATTACAGGGCGATTATTAATTATTATTCTTTTTCAAGATTGATTACGTTTTTGATGAAATCAAAAAGTCAGGAGTATTGTATTAAGTTTAATGAAAGCTTAAAATCTGTATTTACAGATGTAAATCCTAAAACTTTTTGGTTAAACATATTAATTACAGAATCAGTATCTGAATATTTAAAAGAAACCAAGATTGGAGAAGTTATTGTAAAAGAAGGTTCTTCTGGAGAAAGTGCCATGTTAGAATCAAGTATTAAAGCAATGAAAGAACCAGCTATTTGGGATATGGAAGGTATGGAGGAAGAAGTTGAAGAAGTTAAAGTAAAGGAACAAAATTCTAAATATCCTCCTAATTATCATACAGATAATTTAGAAGATATAGAAGATTTTTCCGAACTAAAAGTTTCCGATGATTCTGACAAAAAGGTTGAAGAGGTTGAAGAGGTTGACCCAACTCCTTTTCGTTTAGTAATGAACAATACTACTCTGTTAAATCTTATTAATTATGCTTGTCATTTAAATGGAAATACACATGATGATATAAATGTATTTCAATTAATGGGAGGCGAAGATGATGAATTTGCAAATTTATTTGGTATGTTACAAATCTAATACTTAAAGAACTTTATATTTATCATAAAACAATGGAAGATTCGATTTATAGTTTTATTGACGGTGGTCAAGCAGGTCCAATTGTAGCAGGAGGAATGAGAGAAATGGGGGGAGTTGGCGTTGTAATACCTGTTTTTTCTGAAATTGATGCGCCACAAGCATCTTTTATTCCTGACAATAAAAATATAATTGAAGATGCATTTAAAAAGAAATTTGATGAATTTTCGAATAAAATTATTCCTCCATGTATCCCCAAAAAAGAAATTGTTGGTAGATGGGACGATTTATGTGATAAAATAGACAGATTTTTAGAAAAAAAAATGGCTAGTTATTACGGCGAAGAATTTGTAGATAAAATCAAGGAAGTAAAAGAAGAAGCAAAAGAAGATGTAAAAGAGTTTGAGAGAAGACTTGAAAGACTTGTTGCCGAAAGGTCAACACTATTGGTCGAATCAAAAGAACTGATGGTAGTAACTTCTGATATTTTAATTGAACCACCTGTTGATGAAGTAAAAGTAAATAATGATTCAGAAGATAAAATATTACAAAAATATAAATTTAATTGTTCTAGTCTGCGAGAACAACTAACTCTTTACGAACAAACTATTATCAGTGCTGGAAAAACAATGGTTGAATATAAGCAGAAAATTGAAGATTGTCACAAAAACATTAAAAAAATTAAGGATTGGGTACAAGATGTTCCTGTTATTTTTAAGGAAAATGCAGATTTAGAGGTTGTTCATAATGCAATTATGGCTCAATTAAAAAAATATACAGAGGATAATAATTATGTAAAAATATTAGAGGATTTTAAACAAAGTTATATTGATTTCTTATACTTAATGTCACATAGTGATAATTTCTTTAAAAAACCAAATAAATGTACAATTTGCTTAACTGGTGATATTACACATGTCCTCGTTCCATGTGGCCATTGTTTTTGTTTAAGTTGTTCTAATAAAATCCAAAGAAATAAATGTCATATGTGTAGACAAGTTGTAAAATCAAAAGTAAAATTACATATATAATATTTTGCCTTTGTGATAATCTCGTTGCCATTATTTGTTAATCTTTTTCTCTATCATTAATTATAGCCTACTTAGGACATTTATCACATTATGCCTCGAGTAAATTTTAAAAAATGGATATTTCCTTGTCTGTTGCTATTGATATCTATTACGATAATAAGTTATATAGTAACAAAAACTCATCATGATAAAAGAGAAGAAATACAGGAAAATTTAACTGTTCCCACTAATGTGTCCACTAAAAATGTATCCACTGAAAAAGTAAAACTATTACTTCCATATCTTAGAGCATATTTGCTATCTGATTATCCTACAAGAAAGAGTGTAACTTCTGACGGTGATAATAATGTGGCACGAAGATGGGAAGATTTGAGTGGTAACAAAAATGATTTTAATTGGGATACAACTCCAAAACTAAGTAAAAACAAAGGGTTTCACACTAAAAATAATACATTAAAAAGTCCAGATGTTACTTTTATGGATTTTAATGATACTCGTGAATTTACTATTATTTTAAGGTCAGCAACAATTCAACCAAAAACGGTAAAAACTGAATTTGTTGCTCCGACCGACATTGGAGAAATTATTGCAAATGCTGATTTAAGTAATAAAGGTAAAACAAATTTAATGTCCATCAATGTTCCAGCTTCTATTAAAGAAAGTTTTGAAAACCTAAAAGAACATCTTTCTTCTGGAAATCAAACCCCTGATACTTTAAAAACTGTTTTGGTAAATGCTGGGCAAATTAAAAATACTTTAGACAAAGAGCCAAATAAGGGCAAAAAACCTCCTCAAAACCCACCTGCATTAGTTTTACATGGAATGCAAAGTGGAAATTCTGTACAATCATTGACAGTTAGAGTACCAAATGGTGTTGGTAATTTGGAAGTTCATGTTAATGGTAAAAAAACTACAAATATACAAAAAGTTTCGTCACCAGATGATACATATTATGTGATTGTGTATAAAAAAGCACAAAATCTGGGGGGTGGGCATATAACTGCTTATGTGAATACAACTTTGGTAATTGATGAAGATGTTAGTGAAATAGTTTTGGATGCAAGTAAAAAGATGGTTATAAATCCATCTGGTGCTTTAAATATTGGTTTAGAAGGAGTTGGTGTGTTAAATAGAGCTTTGAATAATAAAGAAATTGGTTATTTTCTTAGATCTGATATTGTCCTTCGTACTATTTTAGATGAATCTTCAACAGACTTTATTAATGACAAAGGTGAAAGATGTGAAGAAGATTGTACAATAAGATGCACTAAAAATAAATGTGTAAAAGAATGTGTTAATAAACATAAAAAGGCATGTCCTAAAGTTTACAAAGACTCATATGGTAATTATATTATTAAAGGAAAAAATTATGGTAACAATAGGAGAGTTGCGAGAGAAATTTATAGAATTAATTATCCAAATTGTGAAAATGTTCCAGAAGAATTAGATGAATGGTATAACAAAGAAGTTATTGTGGTAGACGAATGTCCATTTATTGTTGATTCGCAGTTTAACCCATGTAGGTTTTACGCTTGTGAAAATGTAAATTGGGATGCTTCAAATCCAAAACAAGCTGGTATGAACCAGAAATGTCGTAAACGAGTTGATGCTTATTGTGAAGAACATGCTTATTTAGATCCAATGTGTAAATGTTGGCGTAGTGAATATTATGACTTACCAGAATGCGTTGCATTTAGAGCAAAGTTTAATAATCCCAGAGATAGAGGGTGTAGCGCAGCTGACTTTCCAATTCAAGAAAATCCAGACTTTGACCAATACATAAAGAAGGATAAAATACCATGCTGGGGATGTTCCATCGATGAATTACCACCATCGGAATATCGTTCTTAAGTTTTATTAAGTTGTGTAGTGATGTGCAAAACTAGAATAAGAAAACCCGTGTTCACATTTATATGTATTACATTTTAAACAATAAATATATGTACATGATAAACATTTATCTTTGTTTGCATATTCAATTATTTCATTAAATACGTTTTTTCTATTTTTGATTGTAATATTTAAATTATCTGGTGTGATTTTACAGCAAATTAATCCAATTATTTCATTAGAAAAATATTTAGATAAGCTTTTCCTAGACATTTTTTTAATAAAATTATTTTCTTTAAGTGTCGTCGATGCATCGGTGTAAAACCAAAATTATTTAAAGAGATTTTTTTATATAAATATAAATCAAAACTATGACTGACATTAAAGGACCTTGCATTGGGATTAAACAAGATTGATCCGAAAAGTATCCTGCCATAATTATTTAGGCTCTGATTATGGGTAAACAGTTGTATCCTAATAGCATAAGCTAATATACAGATACTAGTTATTTTCAAAAAAAATAGCGAAACACCTTGATGCGGGAAACCCCTCACCTAAAAACGTTTTTCCTTTTGGAAAATGTGTTTTTTAATAAGCTTTAACTACTACTTATTCATTGGAAACTTTGAATAATACCCAGGGTAATGACCTCGGGCATTTAGCTTTGCTAATTTAGTAAAAACGTTAAAGATTGGGCAATCTGCAGGTTTACTTTCTAAGTTCGATATACCAGAATATGAAAGGGCTTCAACGACTGAACGGGTGTTGGTGAACAATGAAGGCAATGGTAAGCCAGAGTTTGCTTAAGATACAGTCTAACCTTATTGGAAACAGTAAGGAGTTCCTTAGGATCTCGGAACAACCTACTCCTGTTGTGGAGTAATGAAAAACAACACTGTTGAAATTATTGCAAATGACCAAGGAAATAGAACTACACCTTCATATGTTGCATTTACTGATACTGAGCGTCTCATTGGAGAAGCTGCTAAAAATCAGGCAGCAATGAATCCAAAAAATACTATTTTTAATGCAAAACGTCTTATTGGACGTGAATTTAAAGATACGGTTGTACAACAAGATATGAAATTATGGCCATTCCAAGTTATTGCAGATGGAAACAAACCTGTTGTTCAAGTTGACCATATGGGAGAAACAAAAAAATTATCAGCAGAAGAAGTTTCAGCAATGGTTTTAACTAAAATGAAACAAACTGCTGAAGCTTATTTAGGAGAAGAAGTATCAAATGCTGTTATCACAGTTCCTGCTTACTTTAATGATCAACAAAGACAAGCCACCAAAGATGCAGGTGCCATTGCAGGCCTTAATGTAATGCGTATTATTAACGAACCAACAGCTGCGGCAATTTCATATGGATTAGGTAAAAAAACAAATGATGAAATTAATGTTTTAATTTTTGACCTTGGTGGTAAATAAAGTCCTGCTTCCAAGTAAAAAAAATCAGGTGAATTGAACACTTAAAGATAAAACTGTGAATATGAAAAGTTTTTAACTTTAAGTTCGGGAAACCCCTAAAGCTTTTACTACTAACCATAGATGGTGACATACTATGGGGCTTGAATTAACTACTCAAGGTATAGTAAAAAGGTAAAAGATATTAGCATTTGCTATAAATGGGCAATCCGCAGCCAAGCCGAGTTTAATAAACTTTGTGGTGAAAACCACCGGAAGGTTCAGAGACTAGGTAAAGTAATCTAAGTTATTTATTAAATAATATGATAAAATACCCACGAGTGCCTGAATTAAATAGGTTTTAAACCTATTTAATAAGATATAGTCCGACCCACAGTGAAAACTGTGGAAGTGAAGTTTAAATGACTTCACGATAACATAGTCCATGGGGACTTTTGATGTTTCACTTTTATCGATTGATGATGGTGTATTTGAGGTAAAAGCTACAGCGGGTGACACCCATCTCGGTTAATTTTCTCGGCCGAGTTTAAACAGTGTGAATTGCGGGAACTTCCTAAAGCCCAAAAAAAAATAGTAACTTAAATAGTAATAATATAGGTTGGCTTAAAGATTAATACCAATGTGGAAAGAAGAGAATCAGACAAAACATAATAAAATTATATTGTCCATGATTCAACGCCAACAAAGAAAAGCTATTAATTATGAGTTACAATTTCCGATACTAAACTAATATAGTAATATATTAGTGGCTTAACTGTAATGGGTTAAGGTATGGTAAAAACTCGGTGGGATAATAATGGAAAATCCGCAACCAAGCTTCCAACCGAAAGGGGAAGAAGGTTCAACGACTAGGTAGAATATCTAAACTTTAATGATTTTTGTATAACCAACAAAATGAAAAGCATGATATTTTGCCCACGAGCGCATTGCACTAATTAGTTATACTTGGAAAATATAATATTAATTAGTGAAGATATAGTCTGAACTATAGTGAAAGCTATAGAAGTAAAGTTTAAATGACTTTACGATAACATCTTGGGAGAAGATTTCGACAATAAATTAGTTGAACACTTTGTAAGAGAGTTTAAAAGAAAAAATAAAAAAGATTTAACAAAAAGCGACAGAGCTTTGAGAAGATTAAGAACTGCGTGTGAAAGAGCTAAGAGAACATTATCTTCATCTGCAAAAGCAAACCTCGAAATTGATTCTTTGTATGAAGGTATCGATTTTAATACAAGTATTACCAGGGCAAGATTTGAAGATTTGTGTAATGATTACTTTAGAAATACTTTAAAACCGGTTGAAAAAGTTTTGCAAGATTCAAAAATGTCAAAGACTCAAATCGACGAAATAGTTTTAGTTGGAGGCTCAACACGTATTCCAAAAATCCAAAAACTTATTAAAGATTTTTTCAATGGTAAAGAACCATGTAAGTCCATCAACCCAGATGAAGCTGTAGCATATGGCGCAGCTGTTCAAGCTGCTATCCTTAGCGGTAAAGGTGGAGAAGCAACAAAAGATATTTTACTAATTGATGTAACACCACTAAGTCTTGGAATTGAAACATCTGGTGAAATGATGACAAAGATTATTGAAAGAAATTCAACAATTCCTTGCAAGAAGACACAAACTTTTTCAACATTTTCTGATAATCAACCAGCTGTTACAATTCAAGTGTATGAAGGAGAAAGAGCACGAACACGTGATAATCATAAACTTGGAACATTTAATTTAGAAGGTATTCCACCTGCACCAAGAGGTGTTCCACAGATTGAAGTTACGTTTGATTTAGATGCAAATGGTATTTTAAATGTAACTGCAGAAGAAAAGAAGACAGGAATTAAGAATAATGTTACGATTACAAATGACCAAGGAAGACTTGATAAAGATAAAATTGATGAAATGATTAAGGATGCTGAAAAATATGCTGAAGAAGATAGGAAACACCAGGAAACTGTTTCTGCAAAGAATAGTTTGGAGTCATATGCATACAACATGCGCAATACTGTAAACGATGAAAAGATGAAAGATAAGATTTCTGAAGAGGATAGAGATCTTATTGATAAAGCAGTAAGTGAAACAATTGGATGGCTTGATGAAAATATGCATGCTGAAAAAGATGAATATGAACATCAACAAAAAGAATTAGAAGGCATATGTAATCCAATTATCACAAAGATGTACCAAAGTGGTGCACCAGGAGGTATGCCAGAGGGAGGAATGCCATTTACCCAAGGAGCCCAAGGAGCCCAAGGAGCGCCAGGTGGTCCAAAGGTTGAAGAAGTTGATTAAAAATATATTTTAAGCACCTGTATTAGCTGTTATTATAACATGTGGATATGATTCATCAATAGTTGGATATCCAATTATTTTTGCCATGCTATACTTTTTTTTCATCCAAAAATTAGTTATAGACATATTATTATTATTATTATTATTATTATTATTATTATTATTATTATTATTATTTAAACTCTTATTTTCATCACCTGGAAAATGGTTTGAATCATCATATATTTGTCTTCTAGCTTCATATTCATTTTGTGCAACAGCAATAATACCATATACGGAATCCCACGTTATGCTTTTATTTCCTTCTTTGGTTGGTGTTAGGAGATATATTTTGTAATTATCATTATTATAATTATTTTTATTGTCATATAAATCTAAAATCTGGAATCCATCGATAGTTCGTACTTTTGTTCTATTTGGGTCATTTGAATCTAAATTACCTAAAATTTTTATTTCATATTTTTCATCCCACATTCCACTGGGTTTTATTATTTTCAATAATTTACCATCATATTCAATTCTTTTTGGATTATGATCTCTAGCTAAATATTTAATAGTTACATTTTCATCATTATTTTTCATTCTTTTCATTTTGTTTATCATTTTTTTATGTTTTTCCATAAAAATATTAAAATTATCATTGTTATTATTATCATTGTTATTATTATTGTTGTTATTATTGTTATTATTGTTATTATTGTTATTATTGTTATTATTGTTATTATTGTTATTATTATTATTGTTATTATTATTTACCTTCCACGTACGACGATATGTTTTCTTTTTAACTATTCTGCCAGTATCAAGCGTATATATTTTTTTACTTTCATCGACAATTATTCCCCACTCTCTGTCGTCTTCTATACCAATTACGCTGTTTCCAATTTTTGGTGCACCACCTTTTTGTTTACCACCTTTTTGTTTTAGATATGTTTCTTTTGATATTATCTTTTTTTTTCCATTATTTTGGACCATTAAATAATAATATTTAACAGAACCATCTTTTGTGTTCATTTTTTTTTTTAAAACCTTCATTTTTATATAATAACGTTATAATAATATTATGATAATGTTATTATAATCAAAAATTACTTAAACATATTTATTACAATAGTAAATGGGAAATTATTATTGTAAGAAGTGTGGCATTTATTTGAATTATTATAGTAATATTGAAAATTCAAGACGTTATAATTGTCGCGAACATAGATATGAAAATGGAAAATGTAAAGATTGTCCAAATAAGGGTAATTGCAGACATCATTTTGAATATTATTTTTTAAATATGTTGAAATGCACCAATTCTGAATCATTGGATTAACATTTAATAATATTATTTGCATCAAACTTATATTCTTCAGCATCATTATCTGTGATAACCAGTTGGTCTTTTACATTATCATCAACTAATAAATTTCTTGTAACTCTGATACCATATCTAGACGGCAAATCTGAATAAAAATTACCCAAGGGTCCAGCTAATTTAGTTGCTTCATCTGTAACATCATCATCACCACAACTTGCAAATAATATACCATTTTTATAAGTTTCTTCTCTGTCATACCATCTTAGTGTTCCTAGGTCATATGGTGGAAATTGTATGTTTGATGGATAAACATATGACACTACATATGGAGTATGTGTTAAATGGTATTGTGGGTTTTTACGTTCATATGGGACAGTATAATGAACTTCAATTATATCTCCAATTTTTGGTTTATCTTTAAACTCTTGGTCATATGTTTTCCATGCATTTTTAACATTTGTTTCATTAACACCATATATTAATTGTTTATGTTCACGTTTATGTTTTCGAAGTGGTGAAAATTGTCTAAAATAAACATTACTTATAGTTATTTTATGGTCATTAAAATTATACTTTACTCGATTAATTTGTCTTTTGCATTTGGTAAGAGGTGTTAGTAATAAACTGATTAAGGAACTAATTGGAATATAGTAGTCAACGTTATATATTAGTGATAGTAATCCTCCAGAAAGTTTGAAAGCATAATATTCAAATGACATATTTTTTAAGTTCTTTAATTTACAAATAGATAAAATATCGGAAATTAAAACTTGTTTTTGTTCTAGGTCGAAGTCATCAATTATAATAAAATCTCCATCATTTAATTCTTCTAATTTTATATCACTTGTTTCTGTCATTTTTTAATATGAGTATAATACTTTAAGTATATTAAAAAACGATATAAACATTTAAACGTATATGTTTAAAAGTCTCAAAAATGTTTAAGACTTGTAAACATTGTGATAAGAAGTTTTCTTCGATTAAAACTTGCAGAAGACACTTGACAAAACGAGTATGTCTCAGACGAATTGAAAAGAAGTGGCAAAAAATGAAAAAGAATATGAAAATATGTGAAAGATGTGGAGTTGTATTGTCTTCTCAATATAGTTTGGAAAAACATTTGACAAAACAGGTTCCATGTGTTGTAAAGGATTTAAAACATTCTCTTCTTGATTTACAAAAAGAATATTATGATAAAGATAAAATTGGAAGAAAAAAATTTCAATTAAAAAAAGAAGTTTTATGTGAAAAATTAGGAATTGACATCAATGAAAATAACCTGGATATTAGTTTATCTGAAAAACCAATTATTCCTGATAAAGATACTGATATTGAAGGATTGACAAATGAAGAATTAATTATTAGACTAAAAGAAAAAACAGAATGCATGAACAAGGTTTCAGCATGGGTTGACATTGCTTGGGAATTATTAAAAGAAGTTTCTCCTGAAAATATTATTTATGAAGAATCTATTGAATCTATAGAATCTGTAACACCAGTTGTATCATCTGACGATGAGTTAGTTGAACAAAAAGAAGTAAAAGAAAACGAAGTAAACGTTTCAAGAAAGAAGAAAAGTAAAAATAAAATAGAGTTACCAATCGTTAGCAAAGAAGTGTTAGCAAAAGAAGAAAAGGAATGGAATAACATTTTAAATGAAGATGAAAAAACATTTAATCCTCTTGAAAATATACTTGATGGTAGTTGGAATACAGATAATTTTATTTTAAAACCAGTTCGTCATTATGCTGACCACTATTCAAGGCCTATAATGGCAAGAAACATGAAATCTTCAAAAATGTTAACTTCAATTATTTGTCCTTATTTTTATCCTAAATATAAATCTTCACTCGATACTAGGGTTTACATCAATGTTAATAAAAAAAGAAAATTGTGGCTTCGTGATGACAATGACAAATGGCGCCCCGTTACTTTTGCAGTTGGTTTTAGAAATATGATTTTTCATGCTGTATCAGCTTTTGTTGATATGATTAGAAGAGAAAGAGAAATTTTACCAGAAGAAAATGTCAGTTCATGGGGAACAGAACAAGAAAGTCTTGAAAACCACCACAGTGAAAATTATAAACTTGTTGTAAAGAACTTAATCAAAAGAATTCCAAAACTTTCCATTCACCCAGAACAGGAAGAAAAGAAACTCGCAGAACAATATTTAAAAGATGATGAATATAGAGTTGATATTTTAACAGAATTATGTGAAGAACTTCCAGAATATTCCGAATTATCGATGGAAGAACAAGAAAATATGTTACACAAAAGAATTATACACAATGTGAGACATAAAAATAAAATGATTAAAGCAAAAATATACCATTCTAAAGTAAATGAACATTACAAATTATATACTTAAACAGAGTTATATATAAATAAAAATGGAATCATCAATACCAACACGGACGTTTCCCACTCTTTATAGAAAAACAGCAAATGGATCTATTTACTTTTGGCAAACACATGTCGAATTGGAAAATGATGATACATATGTTGTATCAAAACATGGTGCCCATGAAGGAAAAATAAAAACAGCTAGAAGAAAAATCTTAAAACAATGTAGAGAAAATACGATATTTGATAGGGGTGTTAAAATCGCTGAGAAAAAATGGAAAGATAAAATGAACAAAGAAGGATATGTAACAAGTCTTGAAGAATTAGAAACAGCTGATATATTTGTTACTCCAATGTTAGCAAAAAAAGTTGAAATTAAAGGTAAAATGATTAAAGGTATGAAATTTCCATTAAAAGTACAACCTAAATTAGATGGTTTTCGATGTAGATGCAAATATTCAACTGATAATATTGAATTATTTTCCAGAAAGAATTTACCATATAAAGGATTACCTACTTTGAAATCTGAACTTTTAAAGTTTTATATAACTTTACCAGAAAATAAAAAGAAAAATTTACATTTGGATGGTGAGTTGTATATTCATGATGTACCATTTGAGGAGTTAAGTGGTCCAATAAAAAGGGCTCAGAATCGTCAAGGATATGATGTTAAAAATATAGAATTTAGGATATATGATTGTTTTTGTCTTGATGATTTAAAAATATCATTTAATGATAGAACAAAGTTTCTTAAAACTACTATTCCAACTAATCATATTAATTTAAAATATGTGAGAACAGAACATGTAAATAATTTAGAAGAGTTTAAAGAATATTTTTCATTATTTATGGCAGAGGGGTATGAGGGTATAATGGCTAGAAATCCGAAATCACCTTATGAAATATCGAAAAGGTCATCCCATTTGCAAAAATATAAAGAGTTTGACGACGATGAATTTGAAATCATTGGTTTTCAAGAAGGTTCTGGTGTTGATGAAAAAACAGTTATTTGGAAATGTAAAACTGATAAAGGAGAAGAGTTTAGTGTTCGTCCAAAGGGTTCTCTTGAACACCGAAGAAAATTATTTGCAGATGCCAAAAATTGCATAGGTAAACTATTAACTGTAAAGTATCAAGAATTATCCGAAAGCGGGGTTCCTCGCTTTCCAGTTGGAAAAGATATACGAGAGTGATGAATTAATATTATTTGATAAACTTCTTTTGTAAACCAGTTGCTTGTACAATAAAATAATAAATCGTACTTAAAACAGCCCATACACCAACTGTTTTCAAAATAGGCATAAAAAAATCATTCTTTGAATTGTCATAAAAATATGACATTGCCATTGTTGTAAAAAACAAAACAATGAGGGCAAATGTCGTCGTGTAAGAAAAAAATGCTAAATACTTATTATCTTTACCCTCCTTGTGCATAAAATATAAGGTTGGTAACAAAGATACTGGAAAAGCCCACCATATGGCTGCTACAACAGGGCTAAAAAAGGTTCCGATATAACTAATACTTGCGGTAACAAATCCTCCTAAGAAGAAATTTTGAATTAAATCAAATATCCATTGTTTCATTTTAATATATTATAGAATAGTATTTAGTTAGAAAGCGCAATTTGTTGTCCAACTTTAACAGAACCTTTTTTGACTGTAAATTTTTTAATAGCTTTCTTTTCAAAAAATAAACAATGGGTTGAGCCGCCAAATTGAAAATATCCTAATTCTTCTCCTTTTTTAATTTTATACCCTGGCTTTATTTTTTTATTAATAATACATGATGATATTTCCACCATCCCAACTGGCATAACAGCAACAATTCCAATTTTTGGATTATTACTTTTAATAATGAATATTGCCCTTGTTTGAACTTGTGTTATATATCCTTCTGAATAATCTTGGTCTGTTTTATTTTCACCCATTGATGTTGCTTGGCTAAAATATAAACCTTCTTTCACATATGCTTTTAAAATCGTACCCGTGATGGGACTATGCCATCTGTGATAGTTAAAAGGATTTAAGAAAGCTTGATATACATATCCTCCAACAAACTTGTTAACATATTTCATATCATGATTTAACATGTCTGCAATTGAATATGGTTGTTTTTTTATCCAAAATTGACTATATTTTTTAACATTTGAACTAATTCTATAAATAGTTGAATCACATGCAGATACAATCACTTTATTATCATTTAACCCATCAATGGGTCTGGCTCCAGGTTTAAGTTTTCTTGTGAAAAAATCATTCCATGATTTGAATCCCCAGTGTTTTTTATTGGGTTGGTATTGATATGAATCCATTTTAAGAATTTTCATAGCATCTTTTGACATCCACCCGTTTTTCGAATCATTTAATACATATAATGATTTTTTACTGTTAAGAAATTTTGTCCATACTTTTAATATCTTTTTAAACATAAGATTTATTTTTTCATTACGATATGCAGCAAACCCAGCAGGCGTACCCATTGTCCACAAAATAATTGCAGAAAATGGTGTACCTACTAATAAAGTTTTATTATAGGTTGGTGCAATATGAAGTACTTCATTTAGTAAAGCTAAAAGATGGTCAACATTTTTTATTCTATGTTTACTATATTTTGATGAAGTTGGTACCTGTTCTATCATTTGTGTGACATACATTCTTTCAACTGGATTTTTAGATAACATATCTCTAAATTCTGTGATTACCTTGTGTTCTTTCTTATGAGCAATCTTAAGCCCATGGTGTTGAAATTTACGAGTGTTGTATAACCAAGACTTTGTTTTAAGACTCATTGTTTTGTATACTATATGATGAATATGATATATTATAAATTACTGACACATCTAAATTGCTGAAACAACGTTAGACGCCTTTTTCTGCTTTTTAAACGAAAGCACGTGCTTTTTACCATCTGCATCATTATCATAACAGTGATAAAGTGCTTTTTTGCTTTTATTAGAATAAGTTAAATACTGCCTGTTTGATAAATGAACCAAGTTGCATAATCTACACTTGTGTTTAGATTTTGTGAAATCAAGAAAGAAAACACTTCCACTCGACTTATTATCTCCTAATTTCTTAATTAATCGTAAGCCAGAATCAGGATGATATTTCTTAAACCATTCAATACACTTGTCTAAGTTACCATCAGCTTCTTTTTTCATTTCTTCTGAAATTTCTTTGTCTCCGATTGAAACAGAAACTAATTCTTCATCATCAAGAACAGACGAATTACCACCATTTTCATTTTCTCTTACAGTCAAATATTCCTTATATTCTTCTGTAAAATCAGAAGCTTTTTGCTCTTTGTCGTGTTTTAACCACGAGTCTAATAGTTTTTCAAGCTGTTCTGTTTTTAAATCTTTGTGATTAAAACAAGAATATGTCTGGTAAGATTCCCATTTTCCTAATCCCATATCCCAAACACGAGACATTAAGATATTAGGTATAACAGGAACTTCATACATTAAAGCTGGAATAACATTGGAAACTACTTTATACCCCATATCCCGAAGGATTAAAGAACGAATGTCTTTTGCAGTTTGTGCATCAACAAATACGTCTGGACACACAATTCTAAGTCTATCTTTTTCTTTGTTACCTTGAATTATGTAAACATCAACATCTTCAATATCAAGCAATTTTTGAATAATATCTATAGTCGTATTTTTCAACATATCAAGTTCATCGTCATTAAGATGTGCGAAATACCAAAAACAAAATGGAAACGATTTTCTTGATATTAAAGGTATTTTTTCAATAGCAATAGCTTTGGTCTTTTGTTCTTTTTTCTCAAAATCGATATCTGGAACATCAAAATCAGGGTCTGATTCTTCAATATCATCTTTAATTTTGATGTCATCTGGAATATCAAAGTCCATATCACTTTCATTATCAGACTCAACAACATTATCCTTTTTTGGGATAGTTGAAACCTTTTTGTTCTTAGTATCCGAATCGGAGTCTTCAGACTCTGATTCAGATTCAGAAGACTCTGATTCATCTGATTCTGAATCAGAATCTGATTCAACCTTTTCATCAGGATTGTAATCTGGGGAACTATCCTCTGATTCTGAGTCTAAATCATGTATCGTTTTGTTTGTTTTGGACATTTTGTCTATACTTGGTCTGTTTTAAATAGATTTTAATAAAAATATCGATTTTTTATTTACGGTATAAAGGATACAGTATGTATAAGTAGCGCACTCAATATGGCTGACCAAAAAAACCTAAGCAAAGATTTAAGTGAAGATTTTAAACTAAGTTCCGGGTACGTTCTATGGTATCATTCCGTTGTGGAAAAATCATGGAAAGCGGACAGTTATATTAATTTATGTGAGGACATTCCTGGAAAAGTCATACGTACAGCAAAGCAATTATGGAGTGTTTTTATAGCACTTGATAATAACTTTACCGCTGGAATGTTTTTCTTAATGAAAGAAGGTATCATGCCCATGTGGGAAGATCCCGGTAACGCCAATGGTGGATTTTGGTCATTTAAAGTTCCAAAAAGAAATTCCAATGACGTCTGGCGAAAATTATCGGCTGGGTTAGTAGGAAATTCTCTTACCGTTGACTCTAAAAAAATGGAGTATATTACAGGGATATCAATTAGTCCAAAAATATCAAATTGTGTTATGAAAATATGGAATAATACCAGTAAAGTTACTGATTGTTACATATTTACTAAAGAAATTGATTATTTTGACCCTGCTACTACTAGATATAATAAACATAAACGATGAGTTTGAGTCAAGAAAATGAGAAACCAATAATTCGCATGCGGAAACGAATCCGCAAACGTAAGCGACAATTTACTGAAGATATTAACAAACGTAGCAAAAAAGAGAAAGTTCAACCAGAACTTGATTTAAAATGTTATGAAGAATTTTCTCCAGAACCAAAACTTGAAGATACGAAGACTGACGAAAAAGAAGAGGAGACTAAACCCCGGGAAATGGGACTTCCTCCGATGTGTCATTGTATTGAATGTTTTGCATATATGGGAGAAATGAACCCACGACAATATTGTCGCAAGATTTATTGCTCTTATGCAGATTTTGAAGAAGATGAGTTGTTACAAACAAAAGTCTTTCATTTGCGAACAAGTCCTTATTATACAGATCCTGATTTTTGGGGATACAAAGACTATCATGACGAGATTCAAGAGTTTATCGACAATAATTATGTTGAAAATCCTGATGAACTAAGATATTGATGATTGTATCACCCAGGAAAAATAAATTAAAAATTATTTTAATAGTATAGTTAAAAGTATAAGATGTATAAATCTAATATCGTTTTGGTTATTACGGCAATTGTCGTTATTTTTACATTTTTAATACATGCTGAAAAGTCTTGGGATAATATGACTTATTGTCGTTCTGAAATAAACGGACAAGAATATAAAGTTAGGAAACTTGAAGATAAGGAAAGTGCGGCCAATATGTTGGCTGAAACACATGAAAAAATGAAAAAGGTATGTAAAATATTAGAAAATAATAATCCAAATGATGAAAGAGTTCAAAGGCTGAAAAAGAAATTTCCTTATACTGCTTTACAGGAGTCTGACGGATATGGAACACAAACATCTTTTTCTATTAATAAAGGTGAAAAGATAGTTTTGTGTTTAAGATCAAAAGATGGAAGTAACAGATTAGTTGATAAAAACTTATTATTATTTGTCGCTTTACATGAAATGTCTCATATTATGACAACATCAATCGGACATACCCAGGAATTCTGGGATAATTTTAAATTTGTCTTAAAAGAATGTCAAAATAATGGAATATATAAATGTATCAACTTTTCATCTAACCCGCAGTCTTATTGTGGAATTACAGTAACAAGTTCTCCGTTTCCATGTAATAGTTAATATTAATGGCTTAAACATTTTTATATTATCTAATAGTAGGTGAGCCGCCGATATTCATTGTGATCACCCATGTCAACTTCCGCTTTTGCCAAATCCCCTATTCAAGAAATGTATATTGCCCACTTAGCCAATTCAGAATATGTAATTTTAACAAATATACCATGTTCAAAATGTTTTGAAAAGAAATATAACTGTAAAACAACAGTTTTTTCATCAATAGAAATAAATAATATAGAAGAATGGAGAGAATTAGCCTCTGCAACACTTACAGGTGAGTGTACATGTAAAACTATTAAATAAATTTATCACCAATAATCAATCTCATATTTAGGGTCATCCATATAATACCAATCATCATCGGATTCATACCCAACACAATAAAGAACAGGTTCATCATCATCATAATCATATCTGCACACAACCCTTCCATCTAAATCAGGATTATCTTCAATCTCAAAATCTTGATTGCGGATATTTTCTTTTTTAGAATTGATGATTTTAATATTCTTGCGAACCTTCCTTCGCAAATAACGGATTTTCTCTAATCGAAGAATTTTGAGTTTCTCAACAGCGTCATTAATTTCATCTACCATTGTGTTTCTCAAAGTAATCCTTTTTCTCTCTTCAATAAGTCGCTTTCTTTCCTCTTCAACTCTCTTCTTGTTAGCCAATTGGTCTTCATAGTCCTGACGAAGCTTTTGGTTATCCCTCCTTTTTAACCTCGCTTGGTTCCGCTTGCTTTTTGGCTTCTTTCTGTATGAAACAGTTTGCCAATCTTCAATGGAACCAAGTTCCGGTACTTCAGGAATTTCTGGAAGCTCTGGAAGACGAATTACCCAAATAGTGCTTGTATCATGCTCAATATATGACATGATAAAATCACTTAATTTTGCCTCTTCTTCCTTTAAAATAACAAGTTGGTCCTTTTTCTCCTTTAGCTCCTTTCGAAGCCTTGGAAGGTTTTCGTTAATATCTCGCTTTGCATATCTGCGAGCATAAAAACCATCATTGTCATCATTGTAAAATTTGACAAGTGGGTTATTCTCATAAAGCCAATTGTAAATAACAGGAATACGAGAGTAATGAGAGAAACAATCTGACATTCCGTAAAACTCGTCCTCTGTAAAAGGAAATGTTTCATGAAGCCAAATCAAAACCGGAAAAACAATCTGTTTTATAGCTTCTGAATAATGTTTCTTCTCTAAATCTTTAAATTCATCACTGTTCAACCCTGTATCATCTTCCTCTTTGTATGAAAAATATGTATAAGGAAGGTTTCTATCAGGTTTTACAATATCAAGCCATGTAAGCCTCAAATTTTGAATTTTGTACCCCATAGAAACAAAAAGAACAGCAGACTTAACATCATGATGTCCAATCGCCTCGTCTAACATATTCTTGGGAAAAAATCTAAAATCTTTACTTATTAAGTATTTGAATAGTCGGTATCGAAGAGATTGGTCACCGGGTATTTTGTTTAACGCTATTTTCATGTTGTCGTATCTTTGAAAAGTATCAGTTACACGAAAGTTGCGTGAATTCATAAACCCCTTTTCCCAAAGCCAATCAATCCATAATGTTTTTCCATTTGGAATGGGTTCCTCAAATAGTCTTTCTCCAAAATGATGATAAAATGCAAAAAAACCAGATTTAATCCAATTTCTTACTCCCCAAGATACTAATTGAAACATTTGATCTTTGTCAGAAATCTTTAAAGCGTCATAATGAAAACCGTACGGAGGCTGAATTCCGTTTTGCATCAACCTTTTTAACGTTGAAAACAAAACAGGAAATGGTAGTTTTCTCGAAAATATTTCTTCATAAAGCTTCGAGTCACCTTTGAACTTATATCTTTCCAACAAAAGAAAGAACATATCCAAAGGCAAATTTCGAGCAGCTAGTATAATAGCAACCATTCCATTATAGAAATATTCGTCACGCGAGTAATAGTTGTTTGAAATAAATGGTTTTTCTTTCATTTCTTTATAATCATTACTTTTAGTGTCAATCATTTCAAGTAGACGAATAAGCAAACCAAAGTTAAAATGAAGCTGTTTTGTGTCGTTTGTTTTTTCAAGCAAAATACACAAAACATTTTCTGAAATAATAGTCCACCCATATTGTTCAATCTCATTAAGTGCTTGGGTATGCAACTTTTGGTCAAAAAGCCATTCAAGATAAAAAGATTTTCCCCGATAAAACTTTTGGTTAAACCGTTCAGGGAATTCTTTCTCCAACGACTTAATATCATCTTCGGATAACTTTCTGAACCAATAATGTGGTTCATCGGTTAATCCATCAGAGTATATGTTCTGAACAAAACACCCTTCAGAACTGTTCCCATTGCCTCCTCCAAAAACTCTGCAAAAATCTTGATACTCTTTGAGATTGTGAGTGAAACAGAATGCAACCTTGTCTTTTATGGTAAGTTGTTCTTGGTTCTCTTTGGACAGAGGAATCATATACTCACTGCACAATTTTTCGAATTTTGTTTTTGGCTTAACGATAAGCGAATTAACATTTTCTTTTTCTTCGATAGAAGACATTTTTGGACATAATATGATAAATTCTTCCTGATAATTATCATTTTTTTGTGAAAAAATTGATTTTGAAGGCCGAAAGGCATATAACAGAAATAGTAGATGTTTGCCTCACGGCTTTCACCTAGAAATAAGGGGCCTCACCCCTGGACGTTGCCCATGGCATCGTCTATTGATGATGGAAATTATTACATGAGACAATGTGCCCGAATGTGGATTGTAACCGGCTCAAGACAGTGGAACGTCCGACGTGTTTCTACTGTTCCTGCTACCTGTTCATACGCAACCGTGAAGATTTGCGAGGACACCACTCCTCTGGAGACGTTGGAGACAAAGGATTTGGAGAACGCGGAGGATGACACAGAAGGCGATGACGCAGAAGGCGATGACACAGAAGGCGATGACACAGAAGGCGATGACGCAGAAAGCGACACGTTTCACATCTGGTACTGTGACTGTGGAGAGTGCCCAGAGTCGTCAAGCAACGAAACCCCTGTGGATGACGTCCAGTTTCTGTCAAGAGCTGAGCGGCGTGCAAAGGAGGAGAAGGAAGACGACGACTGGCACATGCCACGACAGAGTCCTGTTCAGGATATTGCTGTGACCGTGGTGACTGCCAACCTGACCGTTTGCACCGGACCAGAGCACACGTGGCATCGCTGCGGAGGCTTTGAGATGGTGGAGCAGAACGAACTTGGCCACGTCGCTGTCCGCAATGACAAGGTGACATCCCCTCGAGGGACGAACTACCTGGTGGTTCCCAAGCCAAACAGTCTTTCTCGGTCAAAGTCTGGCGACCACACCATGGTCATCATGCGAGACGAGCCGGCGTACGAGCTTCCTGGATACTGCGCTGGTTTCGCTGCTGAGGCAGCAATCGCACAGATCGTGGCCCGTGATGTTGAGGAGAGGAACAGGCAAAGGCGACTGGCAGGAAAGCCAATGCTGGAGATGATGCGCGGAGCCACTTACTGGACCGAGAGAAAGCGCCGTGGAAAGAAGCGCGAGGGAGACATCATCGTGACATACGCTATTCCGGGAACATTTGTGGACACGCCACATGGCAAGAAGCAGCTCTACCGGGTGGTGCAGGTCATCGAGGTGAAGAACACGCGCACGGAGCGTTCCCGAGCCAAGGGCTTCGAGCAGCTTTACTGGATGAAGCACAGTACGTCAGACGAGACGAAGTGGATGGTGGACAACGATGGCGTTCACTTCAGGTTTGACGACGACACCGACTTCCTTTTTGCCTCGGTTCGAGGTGGGGAGGCTGCAACGAGTGTTGGACATGTCCTGGAGTGGATGCGTGTGACAATGATTGAGCAGAGTTGTGGTGTTCGGCGAGCAGCGGAGGCAGCAGCGGCAGCAGAAACTGCAGCTTCTCGTCGCACAAGGCCGTCGCCACGCTCTCGCTCGTCCTCGCGTCAACGCAACAAGTCAAGTCCGTCAGACAACAAGAACTGGCGCCGCCGAGGGGTGACAAAGCCCAATGCGAACAACATTGGTTCTGGTTCTAGTTCTGGTGATAACTCTGGTGGCTGGACCACGATGGTGCGGAAGAAGAAGTGGAAGAAGCGACGATGAAGGGATTGAGGCCCCGCCATGAAGCTAGAGCTTGAGGCACTGTGCTGACCTTGGACTTTCACTTTATGTGATATCCTTTGGAAAGCTATACAGTGTCTTGGCAAAAGTGGATGGTATTTTCATAGTTTAAAAAAAGTTTAAAGTTTATATATTCTTAAAATATTGTATTCTTTTGGGAGTGAAATATTATAATTAATATCATTTACAATATCATCAAAACAATGAGATATTCCCCCATCTGCTAAAAGTAATTTTCCAGGAGAATAAGTTTTGATATTTCTGTTTTCCATAAAAATTAAGTTTTCATTAACTTTTTGTTTCATTAGTTCATCTTTTTCTTTTAAACACCTTTTATATTCTTTATTACTCACAACTTTTTCCCAAATCATTTTAGGTAATTTTCTTTGTATTAACTTGCGACAATCCTCTTTTGTTTTTTCTTTTACATCTTTTGATAATAACAATTCGCCAAAAAAGGTTTGGTCATTAATAAACACAAATTGCTTAAAATCTTTTGTCCTCTCAACCAAATTTAATGGTTTTATACATTCTCTTAAGATGTTTTCAAATAAAAGACTCGTTGCAATCGATGTTTTGTGATAATAAACATGTTTATACATATAAAATCTGCTTGTTAATGCATGAACAATATCGTCTACTATTTTAACTTTATAATGTAACTTACCATCTAAAATAGTAGAATTACTTATAATTCTATCAACAGCAATTGTTCCTAAATGTTTTGTGCCACAAAAGTAACTATCTCGTGATATAAAATCCATTCTATCTGCACCAAGTTCCCCTTGTAAAATATCATGTAACAACATATTCTCTCCGGTCCATACCTTAATCACGTCTTCTACATTAATTCCATATGCTTCTACTGTCTCTTTAAGGTCAGTTCGAATTAAAGCAATTCTGTGTTTATCATGGCCTTTTTCAATTTGAGGATAAATGTGCTGATAAACGGTATTATCATATGAGTGACTACCAACGCCATGACAAACATCATGTAATAAAGCAGCTACTCTCAAAATTGTAATTGTTTTTTCTCTTCCAGGAAAAAGATGCTTGGCATATTTATCCGCCAAATGCATTACCCCAATTGAATGATTAAAACGGGTGTGAACCCCACCAGGATAAACATAATAAGCATTTGCTAATTGCTTGATGTTGTTCAAACGTTGCATATAGGGAGATTTAACAATACCCTCTTCTATTACCTTTATTAATCCATGAACCGGGTCTTTAATGTACATTTCTACTCAACAATAATTAGTTAATTTATTTTACTTAAGTAATTATATAATGTTAGACCGAGAGTGTTCGATTGTTTGCGACAGTATTTATCATTTTTTTAGATGGTTTGGTTTATTATTTGGAGCAATTTGCGACTGGTGTCATCATAATACCGGAGGTTTGCGTGGATATAATAGAAATACATGTTGATTGTTTAGTTGCTAGCATACTCATTTTCTTCTTGGACCCAGTCATAAAACATTTTTAATCTTGAATGTCTTTTTTTAGCTAATTTTTTTCCTTCTTCTGTTTTTATGTATTTTTTTAGATGAAATAATTTATCTTCAAAATGTGATATACATGAATTTTCTCCAATTAAAGGATTTCCTCTTTGACACCCAAAGCCAATACATCTTGCAATGCCCATTCCCCCCATTGCATCTAATTTATCAGCATCTTGTACAACATGCAATTCAGGAAAAGATTCTTTTACTTCTCCTTTTCTTTCTTTACTGTAGGAAACATTTTTCACAATTAACATTATTTTATTTACCTCAGCAAATGTAAACATTGCTAACAGAAGTAATCGAAACCGTTCCTCTACTTTTTTTGGATCTTTTACTAATTTATGATCAAGAATATCATGCAGTAAAGCTCCATATGAAACAATTGAAATATTAATTCCAGGAATTGTTTTTGCAATTTTTAATGCCAATTTTCTCACACGCAACACATGTGAATAATCATGTGTTGGATCCATATGATTATTCATTAATTCTTCGGTTGCTCTCTCGAGTTCAAGTTCGTGTTGACTAGTCATTTATAAATATACATTAATATCTTTTAAGTATTATAGTTTTCAATGAAAAGAATAATATTAATATCACTAATTAGCACTTTCATATTTGGACTAATTGATGCTATTTTTCTTTTAGTTGCAGAAGAAACAATTAAGGATAAAATAGAAAGAGTAGGTAAATTTGATGATGTTACATCAGAGTTATTAACAGGTGGGTTAGCAGCAGCACTAGCTTTATTTGTTGCCACATTTATTCGTTATCATTTGCACCAAAAATATAGAATACTAGAACATCCATTAATAGACGTATTTGGTATTATACTTGGCACATTATCGGTTGTATATTTTTATAGATATTGGAAAAAAATTAAAAATTTAAATATATAATATGAAACTTGTTCCATTAAAATCTTCCACATATGGTAAATATGGTTGTAAGTTAGTTGAAAAAAATAATACAGTTGGAAAACTTTATTATGATGCGGATGGTGACACGTTTATTATAAATTATATAATAATCAACAAGGCTTATAGAAAAAAGGGATATGCCAAAAAAGCTATTAAAACAATAATGACGATGAAAGAATTTAAATGTTTCCAAACAACTACAATTAGAAAAAATAATATAGCCAGTAGAAAATTATTTAAATCATTGGGTTTTAAAGAATATCCTAGTGGAAAACAATTATATGCTAAGTGGTGTAGAAAGTAGTTACATGGAATGAGCATATGTTTTATTAGTCATGGCGCTCTCAAATAAAACTGTAAATATTCCATAAAATATCAAAAAGGGCCAAAATATAATATGAAATATTCTTTTTTCAATATCAGAATTTTTTGGCTCTATTTTTATGTAAATACAATCGACTATGAATCCAATGACTAAATATGAAATAACATATTTCAATACAGTTAACATTTTATATATTCTTAGTTATTTTTAAATAGTTTTTAAATTATTTATTAAGTTTTGAAGGAATAACAGGTTCTGTTTTACTTAAATTATCGACTAACATCTTAATTCTGATAATAAAAACATCTGCAGGAACCCTGTATTTTCTTTCTTTTATTAATTCTGCTTCTATTTCTGTAACTACGTCATAATAACGAGCAGAAAAGTTAAAAAACTGTTCCATTTTTTCTCCAAATTTAAAAAACGAATAAACTCCCGAAAAAATTCCAGATATTAAAAATGCAGTTGAATTAAAAACCGTTTGCCAGTTAAGGTCTTCGCTACAACTATTATACCCAATCATTATTGATATTGGTGCCATGGTAATTGGAATTAACATTGCTGGTAGTCCCCAATATGCATTTTTTTTCTTATATATATATCCTGCTTTAGAATGCAAGGTCGATTTCAACTTGCACATTGTTTTCCACTCGTTCATAAAGTCTTCAATCTCGCTGTTCCATGGTCCTTCTATTCTAAAATCTGACATCCTCTTTTCTATCGAATCAATACTTTTTTCTAATAGAGTTGATTCATCATTATCATCATCCTTTTCATCAATATTATCATGTATTTTTACTTTAATATCTTCTAGTTTTCCACCTTCCATTCTTTATAAACTATCAAAGTAAAAATTACATGTCTAATAACGCCATTGCCAAACAATACCCGTGTCCAAAAGCATGCTTTGTATCATTCAACATAATATTCATGTTTTCTGGGGTTACTGAAATAGTGTTATTTACAATAAAATCATTAGATACACCATAAGTTTCTTTGTAGTATTCTAATGATTCTTGTTGTGGACCATCCACTTCCAAAATTAAGAGATTTATGCCTTTTTCTAACATCTTTTTTAATTTCTTGAACTTTTCTGTTTTTTTAACAAGTTCAACATAAACAGGTTTGTAAATCTTTTTTCGTGCTTCCACATAATCAAGCTTCTCATACTTTCCTTCTTCATTTTTCCAAAGAGAATATAAACAAGATGCTCTAGCTTCCTTAGAAAAACCAACCGGGTATCTAACAGCATAAGGATTTCGCATTCCCTTTTTCCTCCAAGACCAATAATTTTCATTCACCTCTCCATCTGGTCCAATATGGACCTCTGCTGGATATTTCCAAATCACTTTAGAATTATAACGGGAATATCTATTTACCACTTTTGGGATTTTTGCGTACGCCTTCGAGAATTGCCATACGTTTTCCATAATTTGCCCGTTTTCGTCCTTTAAACAGTAAGGACCAATGGACCCATATGCCGTTGAATATGTCATTACCTCAATTCTTTTAAAATCTTTGTATTCTGGGAAAACTTTTTTTCCCTTAACGTACTTGATAGTTCCAACTCGGATCATTGTGTATTATCGGTATATATTAGCGAAAGTCTCTTTAAGTAAATCAATTTTTATCAAAATGGTTGTATAGTTCACATAATGTCTAAAATAAATTTTACACGACTTTTGATGAAAATGTTAGTTGGGGGATTTATCATATCAGATACCAAAAATCGCAATAATTCGCAAGTATTAAAATACTCGATACTAAATCGCAATAATTCTAAAGGGTCGTATCTAACCCTGTGAGATACTTTACCAAAATATTTCTGGCTCCATTCA
>Ga0180433_10001252_pt1 | contig 42722 bp, 48 predicted proteins | sample SS_ome_8_FD_132980 | JGI IMG/M metagenome (GOLD analysis project Ga0180433, IMG submission 132980) | Hypersaline lake sediment archaeal communities from the Salton Sea, California, USA - SS_1_D_1 metaG | ecosystem: Environmental > Aquatic > Non-marine Saline and Alkaline > Hypersaline >...
ATTTAAATCAGTTCCAGGGTTTCCACTTGTAGTAGCAGCAGAATCCGTTAAAATATTATCTGCATTTAATTCTGTTTGTACATAAACCCCATCAAAAACGTTAGAGGTTGCCATTTAATATAAATGTATAAAAAATTAATCTTACATAAAAATTGATTATGTATAATACATTGATCAAAAACATGTTGACATTTAACGGACCTTCAATTGATAAAATTAATGTTACAGAATTTACTGTTGATCAAGGACAATTTAAAAGTGCCCAAGTTTATTGGGATGATCCAAGAGTCAAGTTGCTTTGTATTTTCAAGGATGTTACTTTTCCTTATGGAATTCGTAAAGTGCATGAACGCAATGTTTTACCGATTATTGTTGATGAAGAAATCGTTAAGCATTTAAATGAACTAAGAACAACTGTTGAAGCAAAAGCAAATTATAGTCAACAAGTTGATCGCAAGTTTTTCCCACTAGATAGTAACATTTTTACTGTTAAATGCTACAATCCTAAAATTTTCAAAGATGAGAAAGAATCAGTAACTCATATTCCAGCTGGCACAAAGGGTACTGCATATGTTATCCTGCAATCACTTTGGTTAAACGGCAATATGACTGGATTTAAATTTGTATTAGATTCTGTCTATTTCTAAATAATTTTTTTAATTTATTTATAGTAATAATGATAAGATGCAAATAGTTTATAGCTTAGATATGAAAACTAAGGAAGTAAAACTGTATGAAATCGTTAGCAATGAAAAGAGTCAAGAAGCATTAGATAAAACAGCACTAAAAGTCTTGATATTTGAAGAAGGTCAACGTCGTGCCAAAATTATTGAAGGAAATGGTATCGACTATGAATCACAGGAACCAGGATATTTTCTAAAACGTGATGGAAAAAAGATCATTTTATATAACAAAGTCCAACAAATTTCTCATGGATGGATTGGTTCAACTATTCAATTTGAAATAAAATGCATTAAGTTATTCGGTTTAACAAATTTCATTGATCAAGAAATCGATTTATCAGTCAATGAATCAAAAGAAAATGATCAAATTATTTTGTTACTTAATAAAAGGGTGATGACATCATTAGCAGACTCGATTTTCCAAGTAATTGATTCTCAAATTGCAAGAAATAAATATTCTTCCTTTGATAATTATCTTATTCTATCAAAGATTATGGAATTAGTTGAAAAAGTCCCACAATTGTCTGGTCCAGAAAAGAAAAAACTAGCTATAGAAGTAACACAAAGAATATATGAAAAACATATTAAAACAAATAATAAACTCAATCAAGAAATAATGAAGATTCTGTTTTCAGAAATGGTTCTTGATAAAACAGTTGATATTATTGTAGCTGCTTCACGAGGCGAATTTCAACTAAATAAAAAGGCAAAAAAATGTTGGAAGAACTGTTTTAAAAATTGAATCTAGATATTAATTATCAATACACACAATGAATCCTAATACAATTGAAACTATCAAAGAAATTAAAGAATCATGGGAAGACCCTGATGTCACTAATTTGTATATTAGAAAATCCTGGCAACCATTATTTCAAGAACAGTTTGCAACAGAAGATTTTCAAAAGAAAATGAAGGTTTTTCAGAAAATAGTGAAAAATGACGCGGAAAAACTTATTTTCCCAAGTAAACACAAAATTTTTAATGCATTCAATATGTGTTCGATGAATAAAGTGAAAGTAGTTATCATTGGTCAAGATGTTTATCATGCCAATCCCAATGAAGCTCAGGGATTATGTTTCAGTGTTCCACAGAATATTGATGTGCCACCAAGTCTTAAAAGAATTTTTAAAGAGCTTGACAGAGATCCTGAAGTCTCATTCCAGAATCCTCAGGCTCATGGTTGTTTAGTTCCATGGACAACTCAAGGAGTCCTGCTTCTCAATACAGCACTTACTGTTTGGCAAAAACACCCTGGAAGTCACATTAGATATTGGGAAGACTTCACTGATAATATAATTAAACATATATCCGACAATAAAAATGGGATCGTTTTTATGTTGTGGGGAAAATTTGCTCAATCCAAAGCTAGATTAATTGATTCCACAAAACATTGTATTCTTGAATCACAACACCCAAGTCCTCTTGCAACAGGAAAAAATAATCCATTTATTGGAAATGGACACTTCAGTAAAGCTAATAAATATCTTCAGTCAAATAACATTGATCCGATTGATTGGAGCCTTTAATTGCCAAAAATTCTAAAACAAGAATCACACTTATAAATTCTTCTATTATACGACGCCAAATACGATTTTGGTGTCAATTTTTTACAATGAACACAATTACTACACCCTAAATTAAAAATCCACAAAAATACCATATTGTTTTTATATAATAATCTTTTCTTTTATTTATAATAGCAATGCCTCCAAAAAAAGTTAAAATTACAACAACAGAAGAAGAACTTGAGAAAGAACTGAAAGAAGCTGGTATTATTACTGAAGATGCTGACAAAATTAATTTCCTCACATTCGAAGACGAGTTTAATAGTACTCAATTCAATGGTTCTGATCTTGATATGCTGTTCGGTTTAATTTATGTATTCAAAAAACATCATAATGGATGTATACCTTTGAAAATTAAAATTAGCAAAAAGGATGCATTGTTCTTTAGTTTGGGTATTAATTGGACATGTAAGAAGAAAAAAAGAAAATTGTACATGCCTAAGGGAATTCTCACAAATTTCAAGAAATGTAAAGAAAGAAGTGACGTACAATTTATATTTATTCTATTGACATTAATCCATCCTAAACGTTGTAATCAAAAATCTTTTGGGGCACATGCCAATGTTCTTATATATGATAAAAAAACTAATACCATTGAAAGATTTGAACCCAACGGTTGTACAGTAAATTTCGATATTTGGTTTGAAGTTAAAGAATTCGATAAAATATTCAAGGAAATAGCTAAAAATCAATTTGGTGCAAAGTATATTAGTCCAGATATTTGTTGCCCATTTATTGGACCACAAGCTATTCAAGAAAGTGAAAAATTAATGAAGATCGCAGATCCAGGTGGATTTTGTGCTGCGTGGACTTTATGGATTATTGAATTACGCATGAAAAATCCCAATAAGCCACTAAAAGATCTCCAATTACTGGCTATCAAGAAAATGCGTAAAGATTCAAAACCAATGACTGATTTTATTAGAAGTTTCTCACAATTTGTGGTTAAGAAAAGAAAAGAAGTATTAAATGCGTTGCCCAAAAAAACACAACGTTCAATTGAAAGAGATCCGGATCAGATAGAACATCTAAATGATAATGATCTAGCCAAAGTGAACGAAGTAATTCTTAATGAGTTCAAAAAATTAAAACAAAGTATTATTTGAAATTATTTTTTGCATTTATTTAGCTTAGAACAAGTGAACTCGGCGACGAGATGAAGCGCGCTTGGAACGCTTACGTCCCTTAGACTTAGAGCGTTTACGCTTGGACTTGGATTTCTTAGACTTGCGACGACGACGCTTGGGTTTAACCTCTTCGTCATCATGCTTCTTAGACTTACGGCGACGACGCTTAGACTTAGATTTGGAACGCTTACGTCCCTTAGACTTACGACGTCCCTTAGATTTAGAACGCTTACGTCCCTTGGACTTAGATTTAGAACGCTTACGGTATCGGCGTTTACGACCTCCACCATCTTGAGCGTGGAGATCACCATCACCCATACCAGTCATGTTGAGTAATTCTGAAAGACCAGCCATTGTTGAAGGATCCAACATTTGAGTTATTATATACTATGTTTAGATAATTTTTTAACAAAAATGAGCATTTAATTCCAAAAAATAACTTAATCAATAAAAATAAATTCGGCGATGAAACGCATACATTATATTTATATTCTTTTTATTTAAATGCCTATTTTTTCGAATATAGAAATGTCCTTTATTCAGTTAAATACACACATAAATATTATAAATGTTTTTCTAATTTTATTCCTTTTTTAAACAAGTCTTTTATAATTTGTTTTCTCCAATTTCTACTCAATTGTTTTTGAATATTTTCTCTTGGATTTAATGATTGAATATATGCTGCTAACAAAGGTAGTGTTATATCTTCTGGATTTTCGTCAATCAAGAATTCAGGTACAATAATACAATTTTTAGGATTTTCTCTACAATTTTCAAACGTGTCTTCAATCATTATTGTATTTTTTTCATTTATACCTAAATGACCAAATCGTCTATAAATCTTTGTGAGAGGTTTTATTCTATCCTCTTCGTCACCATTATAAGCTTCTGAATCACCATATGAATAAGTGAACAAAAGCTTTGTATCACTAGGAAGAATGTGTTTAATGAACTTTTTTAACCACAAAGAATCTCCGTGTGTCCAAATACCAATATATTCAAAATGTTTTGCACATAATTTAATGAATTTTTCAAGATATGGACGTTTGTATGCATAATAGTGTTTGCTACCGTGTTGAAGCTTATGATCCCGCTTTGCTTTTAATTTTTTACCTTCTTCTTTTTCAATCGTATTGAATAGAGTTTCGTCAATATCAAAAACAATAAGCTTAAATTTCTTCATTGCATACCTATTTAGTTGTAGATAAAAAAATAGAAAATTACAAATTATAACGAATTTCTTGGAAAGACAATTCCACATTACCAGTAGTGGCTTGATATCCGCAACGAATACCATTCACAACGATAATAGCATCAACGACCTGTCCCTTCAGACCTTTGTTGACGAAATACTGGTTATCCACCAATTTGTTATTTTGGTAGACACGTGTACCGCCCTTAGGATAATTGTTGAAGTAGATGTTTCTTGTCTTAAGGAAATTGTTCAATTTAATCCATGGCTTATCCTTCACATATTCCAACATAAAGTCCTTCAATTTCGTAATGAATCCGCCGATTAATTCTTTATCTTCTTCATTCATAACTTCTGTATCAATACTGAGTTTTCTCCCACTAGGATCAGTTCCAGTAATGTTACACAATTTTACTTGACGCAATTCCATAATAAACCGTGGCAAATTAGGATATTCAAATCTGAATAGGTAAAATCCATCTCTACCAGTTTGTTTCACAATCAATTTATCAAAACTTGCAAATCTGCTTGGATCCAACAAGAACATATTATCAGCATATCCAGTTGCATTATGAATATCGGAATCTGTTTTAATTAAATGAATGCATTTTGCCGGATCTCTCGTAATTTGATCAATACTAACACCATAAACTGTACTAAATTCTGACAAAATGGATTCAGGATCTTCATTAACTTCAGGAATATAGTGACCGCCACGACGATTTTTAATGAACATAGCAATATCTCCAATATTTCTCTTTGATGCCAAAGACATTCCTGTACCAATTAGTTTCAAAATTCTCTTCATCTTAAATTTAGACTCATCAATTTGAGTTAATTGGAATCGTTGTGATGCCAAAAATTCTGGCACAACCAAAACTTGTCCGTTACTACCAACAACAGCAGCTTGAATATGACTAAGATCGAATGAGTACAAGATATCATCTACTGAAGAGAAATTGCCAGAAATAACTTGGAAATTACGTGGAAATCCTGGGATAAAGATATCAATCACACAATTTTTACAAATGAACCATGCTCCGCGATTACCAAAGAACTTGACAACTCGACGAACAGTGTCTTCACGATCTCTTGCTTCTTTACCATAAACATAAATATCGAAATCACTTGTTTCCGGATAATATTTTGTTCCTTTACTTAACATTTTTCCAATCATTCCTCCACAAATAGTGAGATTTTCCCATGACCATTCATTACTATGGAAGAAACCTTGTGTTACTGAATTAAACTCTTCCATAAATTCTTCTCTATTACGCATTGTTTGTTGTCCCACTTCAAAAATAGGTTGATCAACTTGATTAATAACCAATGAATCCAAGTCTCTATAAAGTCCAGATTCCTTGAATTCTGTGTTATACTTTGTGTAATCTAGATACTCGAAAGGATTAACCAAACAAGATCGTCTCAAACTACTTACTTTAGTCTTTACTGGAGCAAACCAGTTATGCATAAATCTAAGTCTTCTTTCTGAATCAATCTGTTCAGAAACTTGATCATAAAATTCTTCATAATCACCCAAATCCTGAATGTTACCCTTGAATGGAATAACTACTGGATTAGGTCTTCTACATTGTGGACAAGATTTGTTAGCTTCAAGAGCTGCATTAATGCATTGATTATGATACCCAAGCTTACAGTTACAGTTCAAATAAACTGCTCCTCCAAGATTATTTGCATCAAATTCTTCATAACAAATTCCACATTCATCACTATGCATAAAAATTTTTGATAAAACATTGCCAACATATTTATTTTCATCGATAAGATCGTCGAAACTAATTTGATACTTGTTGTCTTTGTATTGGAACTCCATCTTTGACTTTGGTTAAAAAATAAATAAAATTAGTAATCAATTTTTATTGAATCACGCAATTACAACTAATTTCCTTTTCTTCAACAACAACTTCATTCTCTTTTCTTACGATTGGCATTTCTTTTAGTGATACTGAAATATCATCGAACAATTCAGTTATACCAATGTTATCTTTAGCAGAAACTGCAAAGTATTTTGCATTAAATTGATCACAAATAGTTGAAATATCATTTTCTTTTGTTTTGTTGGTGTCATCAATCTTATTTCCAACTAAATAAAGAAGAATATTTTCATTAGAATGTTCAGTATAAAGCCTATTAATCCATTTAACAGTATTTTTAATACTGAGTTCATTAGTAGTATCAAAAACAACTAAACATGCTGATATATTTCTATAATACAGCTTCATTACTTCTGCATATTTTTCCATTCCGCAAGTATCCCAGATATGTAATTTAATATTGTGCTCTGGGAATTCTTTCGTATAAAAAGAGACTCCAATTGTTGGTGTATTGTATTCATAATATTTGTCATTTATGAGTCTATTCAAAATAGAACTTTTTCCCACACAGACATCACCTATTAAAGTAATTTTATATGTTTTCATCTATAGTTATATCCAAGATTCAATTTAAAGCCATATTTGCTTTATAAACAAATGTCAAGAAAACGTTCTCGTGAAAATGAAATAGAATATCCTGTAAATAAACGATCTCGTACTTCGCGGTGTCTTCCTTTTGATGATTGGATTTCTCCATCACAAATTCGTTATTGTGTGATGGACAATATTATGGTCGACTGGTTAAAATTATATGGTAAAGACAAGGGTTATCAACCAGAAAGTAAATTTAAAACAAATACAGAAGGAAATGAAATTATGAATATGGGAAATGCTTTTGAAGATAATGTAACAAGATTGATTAAAACTAGAATTACTGAAAGCATTACAATTGCTGATAATTGGCAACAATCAAAAAGTTCAATTGCAGCTGAAAAAACCATCCGTGCAATGAAAAATGGTGTACCAATTATTTTCCAAGGAGTGCTTCATAATCATGTTAATAAAACATTTGGTATGCCCGATATTCTGATTAGATCTGATTACATTAACAAAATTGTTGATACACCAGTATTACTTGACAATGAAACTCACAAATCGTCAGTGTTTAGTGACAATTTTCATTATAGAGTAATTGATATTAAATTCACCACACTCAATTTAGCCGCAGATCAAGTACATCTCTTAAATGATAATAATTTCAAGTTTTATAAGTGTCAGTTATTTATTTATAATGAAGCTTTATCGGCAATTCAAGGATATAATCCAGGTAAAGCTTATTTACTTGGTAGACGATGGAAATCTACTTGTCGTGGAGTTAAATTAGGAGAAAATAACTGTTTTAGCAAATTAGCCACTGTTGATTACTTTGGTCGCGATAAATCATTTATACAATTGACGGAAACAGCAATTGAACAGAAAAGAAGACTTAAAAAAGAAGGTCAAGAATGGTCTATCGATCCACCAAGTAATGATCTTCTTTTCCCCAATATGTGCGTTAAATCTGATTATGATTATCCATGGTACAACGTTAAAAAGGAAATTGCGTTACGTAATGACGAAATTACTTTAGTCTATAATTGTAGCTCTTCAAATAGAGAATATGCTCAAAAGCAAAATATTAACAAATGGTCTGATCCTCTTTGTACCGCAAGTACACTTGGTATTAATGGAGATAAAATGGCACCAATTATTGACACCATGTTAGACATTAATAGAAGTACTGCAAGTGCATTAATTACACCTAAAGTAATTGAAAATAATAAACAAGAATGGCAAACTAGTGATGATCTTGAGCTCTTTATTGATTTTGAGACTGCCAATGATTTGAGTATGGAAGATTTTTCCCATCTTCCTTATGCTCAAACAGGATCGCGAATATTCTTAATCGGAGTTTTCTGGATAGACCCAATAATTAAACAAGAACAATTTAGATACTTTATTTCTGATAACTTAAGTCTAGTAGCAGAACACACAAATATACAATCATTTGTCAATTTTGTATCAGAACTTGCTCAGCAACATAATAAAGATCCAGCAAATATAAAACTATTTCACTGGGGACATGTTGAGAGAACAGAATTTAGTTCAGCCACAAAACGACACAATGAATCTTGGATTAAATATAATTGGTTAGATTTTTGTGACATTATGAGATCTGAGCCAATTGTGGTAAAAGGATCATTTAAATTTGGATTAAAGGAGATTGCCAGAACAATGTATAAAAACAAGTTGATAAAAACAACATGGGCTTCTGAAACAGAGAGTGGTAAAGATGCACTTATAACAGTAAAAAAATGTAATAATGAATCACAAGCGAATGGGGGTCATCCAATGCGATTTCATAAAGATATGAAAGACATAGTTTTATATAACTATTACGATTGTAAAATTACTTACGAAATTATTGATTACTTCAGAAAAAATCATTGTCAATAAATGAATGTCACAATTTAAAACACCAGCCTTTTTTTGCAAGTCCGAAAGATTTTTTTCACGTCATAGCAAAATAAATAAAGATCTTGTTATAACATAAATAGATGTCGGACACAGAAAACCCTACTAAAGTTACTAAAAAAAAGAAAAATCGTAAAGTTAAGAAACAAAGGAAAGAATCGCCCCCTGATTCTGAACAAGAGATAATGATTGAAGAGTCAGAAGATGACACAATTGTTCGAGAAATAAAAAATAAATTCATTGAGACTTTGTTATACAAAATAGATCAATATAAAGAAGAAATTTTAAGTGATACTACCAATGACTTAATTCAAGATATTGTTGATTATATTCACAAAACAGAGGAGGATGAAGCTATCGACGAGATTCTTGATGATTCATGGAAAACTGGTCTTAGTCCAAAAGAAATTAAATATAGAACTCGTCAACTGAAAGAATTGATGAAGGAACTGGATAAAGATATCCCCACAATATCACAAATTCTGGATGCGGACTTATCGAATGAAGAAAAAGGTAAAGCTGTCCAGATGTTTGATATTATCAATAGTTTACCTAAATTTAGTGTTGAATATAATATTGCTAAATCAACTCTTTTGAATATAATGGGCAAACATGAAGTACTCGACGAAAATGAAGTTCAAAAATGCAAAGAAATAGAAGAAAAATTAAGTCACAAAAAGTCAAGTAATATGACTATCAAACAGAGAATCTATCTTTCTGGATATAATATGGATAATATGCAAATTCTCCATGATATGGCAACTCGTCTAGAATCAATGCCTCCGAATGATAGTGAATACATCGGACTAAAAGATATTATTGACACCGCATTATCTTTGCCAGTAAATAAAAATATAAGTCCAAATATTGATACTAATGCCGAACCGCAAGAAGTAATAAATTTCATGGTTAATCTAAGAAAAATCTTTGATGAAGAAATATTTGGTATGGGTGATGTCAAAGACTATATCATGGAAATTATTGCTGCCAGAATAAGTAATCCAGAAAGCGTCGGTGATGTTATTGCCTTTGAGGGACCACCAGGTACTGGTAAAACTCTTTTTGTGAAATGCATTGCCAAAGCAATGGGACTCCCCTTTGAAACAATCAGTCTTGCTGGAGCACATGACCCGAGTTATATTGAAGGATTCTTAAGTACGTATAGCAAAAGCACATATGGTAGACTTATCGGTGCTCTTAAAAAGATTCAGTGTAACAATGGTATTATTTTATGGGACGAGGCTGATAAAATTGATGAAAATCGTGCCACTGCAGTCTCAGGTCCTTTAATTGTTATTTTTGATCCCGAACAAAACACTAAATTCAAAGATAAATTCCTCGGAGATATAAGTGTTGATATTAGTAAGTTATTACATTGTATTACCATGAATGATAGATCTAATGTTAATTTTATTGCTGCCAATAGAATGAATATTATTACTATTAGAAAACCAACATTAGAAGAAAAGGTTGGAGCAGCTAAATTAAAAATAATTCCAGAAGCTATTGAAAAGGCTGGTCTTAATTTGAAGGACATCGTTATCGACGACGCTATAATACAATATATATTAACCAAGTCATCAAATGATGAATCAGGAATGAGGCATCATAAGAGGAATTTCGAACGTATATTTAAGCGTATTAATGTTTTAAAAAGATCGACACTTCCAGATGGAACAACTGGAGATCTAAAGCTTAATTATGGAATTGAGAATTTCCAGATTCCTTTAACAATAAATGAAAAAATAGTTGATCAACTCTTCAATGAAGATCAAACAGAAAAACAATGGCAATCAATGTTTTCATAAATTAACAATAAAGCAATTCTTTGATAATTTTTATAATATCTCTATGTTTGCCAATTCTAGCAAGAAAAAGTGCTTTTTCATAATACTTATTATTTTTTGAAGGATTTTGTTCAATTAATAGTTTTACAATATTAACACTACCTTTTGCTGATGCATATTGAAATCCAACATAACCAGAATTATCTTCAATCCATAAATTAACATTTTTGCTAATTAACAATCTCAATATGTCAATCTGGTTATATCCACAAACATAGTGAATTGCTGCATGTCCTAAGGAAGATTGTATATTGATATCAAGTATATGATATTCAGTAATTAACTTGATTAAGTTAATGTAACCCTTTGAAATACAATCAAACCATACGCTTTCATATTTTTTATTTTTCCAAAGAAATGTGATCTCTTCATTACTTAATTTGGCTAAATTCCAAACACAATTTAATTTAGCCATACTCTGTGGTGTTAAAAAATGTATTATTTGTAATTGTAGTTCTACTGGGAGATTATTCATTTTGTTGAATAAAAATAATAAGATAATAGTTCAATTTTATTTGAACTATGATTAAATCAGTTTTTCAAGCAATGTTACAATTTCTTTATGACCATATTTACTTGCGAAGTATAAAGCTGTTTGACCATAATTATTCTGTTTATTCACTTCAGCACCAACTTTAATTAAGTATTCAACACAGTCTTTATAACCATGAATATTTGCCCAATGTAGTGCTGTCATACCATAACTGTCTTGAATATTTACATAAGCACCGGCTTTAATCAAGAGTTCAAGACAGTCTTTATGACCATATCTACATGCTATTTGTATAGATGTCCAACCATTATTATTCTGTTTATTTACGTCAGCACCGGCTTTAATCAAGAGTTCTATACAGTCTTTATGACCAAATGCATTTGCACAATGTAAAGCTGTATTACCACGAATACTTTGAATATTTACATTAGCACCAGCTTTAATCAAGAGTTCAATACAGTCTTTATAATCATAATAACATGCGTTATGTAGAGCTGTCAAACCATCATTGTTTTGTTTATTTAAGTCAGCACCAGCTTTAATTAAGAGTTCAATACAGTCTTTATGACCATATCTACTTGCCCAATGTAGAGCTGTCATATCACAATTGTCTTGAATATTCAAATCAGCACCAGCTTTAATCAAGAGTTCTATACAGTCTTTATGACCAAATGCACTTACACCGTGTAGAGCTGTATTACCTAAATTATTTTGAATATTTACATCAACACCAATATAAATCAATAATTTCATTAAGTTAGTATACCCTTTTTCAGCAGTGTCAAACCACAAATTATTTGAAGTATGTATTAGTCCTATTTCTTCAGTACTTAAGTTATATGAGTTCCATAAGGAATCAAACTCACTTTGACTCAAAGAAGTCAAAAAAGAGAATACATAAGACAAATCCATTTTATGATATAAAATAATAATAAGATTAATCAGTTTTTTCAAGTAATGTTACAATTTCTTTATGACAAAATAAACTTGCTAAGTGTAGAGCTGTCAAACCAGTATTGTCTTGTTTATTTACATTAATACCATCGGATTTAATCAGGAGCTCAACACAGTCTTTATGACCAAATTTACTTGCTAAATGTAGAGCTGTATTACCCAAATTACTTTGAATATTAACATTAGCACCAGCTTTAATCAAGAGTTCAATAATTTCTTTATAACCAAATTTACTTGCTAAATGTAGAGCTGTCCAAGCATCACTAATTTGAATATTGATATTAGCACCAGCTTTAATCAAGAGCTCAACACAAACTTTATGATCATATCTACATGCTATTTGTAGAGCTGTCCAATTATCATTTGTTTGAATATTTAAATCAGCACCAGCGTTAATCAAGAGTTCAACACAGTCTTTATGACCATATTTACTTGCTATTTGTAGAGCTGTCCAATTATCATTTGTTTGAATATTTAAATCAGCACCAGCGTTAATCAAGAGTTCAACACAGTCTTTATGACCACGAATACTTGCTATTTGTAGAGCTGTCCAACCATCACTATCTTGAATATTTATGTCAGCACCAGCTTTAATTAAGAGTTCAACACAGTCTTTATGACCACGAATACTTGCTAAATGTAGAGCTGTCCAACCATCATTGTTTTGAATACTCACATCAGCACCAATATAAATCAAAAGTTTCATTAAGTTAACATACCCTTTTTCAGCAGTGTCAAACCATAAATCGTTTGAAGTATGCATTAGTCCTATTTCTTCAGTACTTAAGTTATAGGAGTTCCACAAAGAATCAAATTCACTTTGACTCAAAGAAGTCAAAAAAGAAAATACATTAGACAAATCCATTTTGTAATATAAAATAATAAGGAGATTAATCAGTTTTTTCAAGTAATTCAATAATTTTTTTATGACCAAATTTACGTGCGAAATGTAGAGCTGTCGAACCAGTATTGTCTTGTTTATTTACATTAATACCATCGGATTTAATCAAGAGTTCAACACAGTCTTTATGACCACCAATACTTGCTAAATGTAGAGCTGTATAACCATAACTGTCTTGAATATTCATGTCAATACCACCAGCTTTAATCAAAAGTTCAACACAGTCTTTATAATTATGATAACTTGCACTATGTAGAGCTGTCCAAAGATAATTGCTTTGAATATTTAAATCAGTACCAGATTTAATCAATAATTTCATCAATTTAATATAACCATTTCTAGCAATGTCAAACCACAAATCATTTGAACTGTACATTAATTTTATTTCTAGTGTATTCAAGCTGTGTAAATTCCACAAACTACTAAACTTTGATTGACTTTGTTGAGTCAAAAAAAAGAATACATTGTACCAGAGTTCTGTTGGAAAGTTCATTTTGTTGAATTAAAAAGAAGAAAAATCAATTTTAATTACGAATGATAAACATGAGCAAATTGATTTTCTTCGATAAAATCAGCACAATCTTTGCATGGATTTGACCTCGCTAAGTTTCTTTCACTTCTTGTAAGTCTAACAACAAAGATATCAGCACCCTTTAATGAAATATTTCTTAATTTGCATTGAATAATTGCTTCTGCTTCAGCATGACGTGATAACATTGAATGATCATGTTTCTGAGTATGACTAAAATTATAGTTATATGCTGATGCCAAAACAACACCACCCTTAACAATTACTGCACCATGTTTGTGGTTCATAGTTGATTTCTTAGCTTCCTTAATAGCTAAATCTATATATTGTTGTTGACTCTTATGTAATTTCATAAAATTGTTAGGGTAAACAATATATAATCAATTTTATTATGTGTTCTTTAAAACTTTTAAAGAATTGTTTTTTTCGCTTCATAAATAAATGAGTAATTTCCCAGGAGATCTTTTCGCCTACAATAATCCCTTAATAAGTATTTTTAATCCATGGTCACAATCATTAACTCCATCAGTTCCTGGTGGAACTCTTGTACCATGGAAATCAAAAACGAAAACTTTCGGAATCACGTTACCAGCAAGAATTCGAGCATTTCATACAATTGGAGAAGCTTTGAAAAAACCCATTATGGGTGAATATTTGTACGAAGGTGATTGGTCATTCCATAATCCAGCACAACAAGATTTTAAATTCTTCATTTCCCGATTTAAACCGTACAATAGTATTGAAGAAGGTACAAAAATCAAAATTAGTTCTGATTACATGCAGTTAAATGCATTTTTCCAAAAACATGGATCTAAACAGAGGGTTAATTATTTCGATCCAGCATCAGGATATGGTGTTGTATTATTATCACAAATGACTTATGGTTGGAATTTCCCAGCACAAGAATCTATTTTAAATAACAATTTCAAATCACTTGATTTTACTCGCGGCTACGAAATTCTTGAAAGTAAGGATAATTTCCATCTTCCTTTGATTCGTATTAGAACAAATCAACCAAATATTACTGCTGTTATTAAAATGGCTGATCCACGATATAATCCAGAATCTCCATACCAAACAATATTTAATTTCCTCAATCAGCGCCGATCACGACACTTTTATAGATCGGTTACACGAGATTATAGTGTTCTTAGAATTCCACAAATACAAACAGAAATTAGTGAAGATGTTGATCATCTTAATGGAATGTGTCTACAAAAATACAACAAAAAGACTGGTCTTTTCCAGTCATTCACCGTTCAGGAAATAAAACAACAAACAATAGTTAATATAAATACTGCTGGAATCAATATTGGTTCCGGATTACAAGTTAAGAGTTTAATTGATGCAAAAGAAGGATACACACGACCTGCATTTGCTGTCAATAAACCATTTCTTTTCTGGCTGGAGCATGACTATATTCCCAATTATCCCTTATTCATGGGATTTTTTAATCGAGATGCTTGGAAAACCATTTAAAAATTTCTCATGATATAATCAGATTAGTCAAGCTGGCATACAAAAAATCAAAAAAATTAATAAATTTTTCAAAACCAATTAGAATTTTTGGAAATCATTGTTCTAAGGTATGTCAATGTGGATCTAAGGAATTTTTCACATTGACATACCAATCAGATTCGAATATAGAATGGGAATATCCCGATGGAACAGTGTTAAAAGGAAATCCGCCTAAAATAAACGGATTGGTCTATTTTGATAATATAATTAGTATGACTGTATGTGTTAATTGTAATAGATTACAGAATTTTTCTTACCCAAGTAAATAAATGAGATGTCAGTTTTGTGGGAAAAAAGCGGGACTTCTTACTTTCACATGTAAATGTGAATTTACTGACTTATGTGTCAAGTGCAGATTTCCAGATATTCATGATTGTAAATATGATCGAATTTCTGAAAATAAAGAAAGAATTAAAAAAGAAAATCCACAAACAGTTCCAACTAAATTAGATAAGATTTAGAATAATTGTGTCACTAATTTCTTCGATGCTCAAATTAGTGACATTAATTTTTTGCCACGTTTCATCAATCATATTTATGTAAGCGTGTCTTACTTTCGATTGAAACTCTATATTGTCAAAAACACATTCTCCATATTCACTTCTTTTGGCAGCTTCACTTGGGTCAATATCCAGGTAAATAACATGATCAGGTTTAGGTAGATTAGAGTCAATTTCATGACACCAATCTCTATCAACTCCATTACTAACACTGTACGCTATACCAGAAAAGTAATATCTGTCAAGAATAACAAAATCATTATTTTTAATCATTTCATTCAGATAGTCTTTAGCTTGATATCTATCAGCACTGAATAATAAATGCATTGCTTCCGGATTCAAAGATTCCTGACCCGACAAGGCTTTACGCAACAATGATCCTGTTGAATTATGAGTGGGAAAAACAAATGTGTCGACTGTGTAACCGCGATTTCTAAGTTTATCAACAAGCTTAGAAAGCTGAGTGCTTTTACCAGCTCTATCAATACCTTCGAAGACAATTAATTTTCCCATTACTTTTAAATATTTTATTAATTTTAAATGGATTTCAATTTTTAAATAAAAAAATCAAGATTTTTGAATATTAAATGCCGTAACGCATTTTTGTGACAAATACTTCAATGTGTTTGGGTGCATTTTTACTAATGCTTCTAACAATTCATTACTTGTATCATCAGGAATTAATAAAACCTTTGCTAGTTCATCTAATTTTTTCAATTCCTCAATTAATGTAGTTGAATCAAAATCCATTGTTTATGAATAATCTTTTATTTTACATAAAATCAATTTTTCTTAGATAAGCCCAAACTCTCAATTCAAAACATAAATTAATAATATCTGTTTCAGTAATTTGAAACTTATTAATTAAGTAAGATATTCTTTTATGTTCAATATAAGTGTTTAATTGTGTTATCAAATTTTCAGGATTAGCACACTGTATTGACATAATATTTCTTACACAATAATTATTCTGTTGAAAAATTTGATTTATATCACAATATACATTTCTTGAAGGATATAACATATAAGTAACTGGTTCAAAAAATCCGGTATCGTCATCAAGACCAATGAAATACAAAGTTGGTCCAGTAACTTCATTAAAACAATGATATCTAAATGCTTCATAAAATAAAGAATTTATACCATTGTTCTGGGTATTAACTAAGTCATCACTTAACATTTTTGCTCTTACATTACCTTCGTTTACTTTTTTGTTCAAAATTAACCACAAACTCTCAAGAAATTTGTGGTTAAGAATGAGATCAATGATATAGTTACTGTCATTAACTTTTTTCCAAGTATTATCCTGGAATATTTCAAATGCATTACTTAAATTTAGCCTTATATAGGATTTATGTATTTTTGCCAAAGAGTAAACAAGATCGCGTGCTGATTCGCATTGATTTATCAAATCATTTACGTCCTGTTGCATTCTACACTTTAATATGAAAAAAAGAAATATTAATTCAACGAGGAAACTCTTGTGAATTGACGGATCTTACCATCAAAGAACCAATCATTCTTTGAAGAACCGTCTTGAATAAATCCACGAGACTTGTACTTGAGAACACGATCTCTCAAGATTTGACGTACCAAATATAAGTTTACACTTGATCTGTATGTCTCTGATTCACTATCAAAAGACCGGAAACGGGGACAATCATCCATGCTTAATTCTGGAATACTGAATGTCTTCAAGAGCAGTTGTTCCTTACTATTTGAGTGCAAAACAAATGTCTTGAATGAGAAGATGTTCTGAGTCAAGCTGATATCCTTGGCAGACAAGATAAAGTCCACAGGATTGTCAGCAAAGACAATATTAATCTTCTTACCTGATGGCAAAACACCAACTGTGATAAGCTTCAAATTCTTGTGCATCTTACAATCACAGTCGTCATAAAACAGACCATAATCGGATTGATGATAAAGAGGATGTTCATCAGAATGCATTCCCAAAACATCAGTCAATGGACCGGTGTATTGGTTGAATAAGTTGTACAATTCAAAGGGTTCCTTTCTAGAAAGAATCTCTTCAAACTTGTCTGCTGGGAAGATCAGATCAATGTCTGAATCATCAAAAGTCTTATTCAAAAGACCCTCAATGATCCAGCTACCAAAAATGTGAGCATCATGCTTGATGAAAAACTTCATCAGCTTGTCGATGTCAACACCAGCAAAGGTACTTTCCAGACGCTTCAAGAGTGAGACGAAGAATGGATACTCGAATTGTGCTTTCGCACCATTGAGGTTTCCTTGATCGTTCACTGAAATCTTGCAAAGGCTAAAGAAGTCCATTATAACTGATTTTATTATGCATAATCATTTTTTTTGGTATACCCAAGGACCCAATGATTCTAGACCAGGAATTGGGGGAATTAAGTCTCCGTCAGTTAATTCATACATCTCTTTTCCACCCTTATAATTGATAATAATACCAGTTTTAGGATTAATAAATCTGTATCTAAATCGACGTCTGCCAATATCAACCATTTGACCCTCTATGGTCATCATTCTATTATTTGCTGGATTCTTGGTATATACTATACCAACAGGCATCCAAGGACTGACAGGACCTCTAGTTCTAACATTAATAGCTAATCCAGGACCGTGAGGAAACATAGTTGGTTGACCAAAATAGGTGTTTTCTTCCTCAGCAACGACTTTTTTCGAGTTTTCCAGTTCTTGTAGCCTCCTTTCAGCTACTCTTCTTTTTACCTCTGAATCTATCAATTTTTGGGTTATAGTATCCGGGGTTTGTGTAGGAGTACTGAATAGATTACCCATTTACCTTTATCAAAGAAAAAAACAGTGGCACTTCCTTAAAGGAAAGTACCCTGGAAATAAGGCTCACTGTGGCAACAAAGGTTGTGTAGCATTCTTATTCTTATTCCTGTTCCTACGATTATTATTACGTCTACGATTAGGCTTCTTCTTGGAAGGAGTCCTAAGCGGAGTAATCTCTCCAGGCTCTGGAATAATACAAGATGCGTACAAACGCTTAATAAATCTCTTTACGGAGGGAGTGAACATTTTTCAGGAAATCAATTATAGTCGTCCAGAGCCTTAATTTTCAATCTTTTTTCGTGTATTCCAAAAAGATTGAAAAAAATGACCCTAATCAATAAATAGCTATTCCATGAAGTTCTTAAATCGAGTACTCGTTAAGCTTGGCTTGAAGAAGCCTGTTTTGCATAGAATGGAGAAAGGTAAGTTTAGATCTGCCTTCCAATCCGGTTCTACTGCAAATGGTGTCTACATCAAACCACAGACTCCACGAACCTGATCTTAAGAATCCCTGAAAGTTCGGAGGTTTGCTTTCAGAGATAAGTTCAATAAAGCCTCCACTTTTATTTTTTTTGAAAAAGATTGATAATACTAGGTCTCTCTATAAATGATAATTTTTAAGAATGACTTATTCCTTCTTTAGCTGCTTTTCAAATCAACGACCAAAGACTCTTAGAGGTATTGGTATTGTAGACAAAGTTTGCAAAAATGAGCCTCTAAAACGGTCTTCTTGGTGGAATCCTTTTAAAAAGAGCTAATAATCCACATTCTTCCCGGGGGACTTATAAGTCCCCCTTCTTCTTTTTTGTACCCTTAAAAATTGATATAATTGACTCTATAAGTATAAATATTAAGTATACACAACAATGGCTTTATTTAGAATAGCTTGCTTTTATGATTATTCAACGGAAACTTTGCGTGTAACGACAGAGAACATGCTGATTCATGGAGATATTGAATATTATTTCAATACCAATCCATCTGTAATTATATTATCAGAATTCTCGTCTTATTCAAGACCGTTTAGTGAACTACACAAATTATTCTATAGTGCCAAAGATGGGTATGTATTTCAATACGATGAAAACTCGTTTGTACTCTTTGTCAATGATTTTGGTCCTGATGATTTTTATGATAGAATGGATAATCTCATTTACAGAGCAATTGAATAAAAGGGACTTAGGTCCCCTTCCTTCCTTTAAAAACTGATTAAATAACCTCTAATCCAAGTATATTGAAATTTATCAACAAATAATGTGCGAAATTTGTGATTTGTACTTCAACACGATCATTGAGCTGATAGCAAGTGTCTTGTTTTTAGAGTTCATTCTATTGAAATTAGTCACAAGCTCAAATCCAATTCACAAGCTCTTATCTATAATGGTTGCTGAAGAACTAGCAGAAAACTACATGTTGTTGATGTGTTTACTCTAATAGAGAGGATTAAGGGACTTTTGTCCCGCCTTTTTTTATTTCCCAATCGCATATGTATTTAAAAAAATGAATTGTTGAATCTATTAATTAAAAAGATGACTGATTCAACAAAAGAAGAACAAGAAGCTTATTCTATTATTACAAAATCAATCAAAGATTGTCCAATCGATATTAATTTTACAAATTATTGTATTGAAATGTTTATAATTGATCATCCCAATTACTTAGATTATAAAACAAAATTTACAGGAAATACATGGAGATTCTTAAAACAATTATCAATATTTGATTTCGCTGAAATAGAAACACTTATTATGTTTGAATACTTGCAAAGATACTACAAAAAACCAAGACAAGAACGCTTATTATTACTTGCACCAAAGGATTTGTTAATTTGTGCAGCATTTGTTTGCCTGAGCTTCAGTACTGATGAATTTTTTACAAAGAAATCGTGGGAATCACTCACAAGTATGGAATGGGATAAAATTAATTTTTATGCAATCCGTTTTTGCAAAGAAATAGATTTTAATATGAGAGTCAATGCATCACAAATATATAATGTATATAAAATTTTATCAGAATCAAAGAATGTATATAAGATTATTTCTGATTATAATGATCAAAATCACTAAAAATATAGGTGAATGAACTTTATATTCATAAGTAAAATTGATTTAAAACTTCTTTTTATTTTTAATTTAAATGAAGCGCAATCAACTTATTGCTCTTTGCAAAGAACGTGGAATTCATGGTGTTCATGATTACACAAAACAACAATTAATTGATGTACTGAACCCAGTAAATAAAGAAGAAACACAAACCGATACTCAAATTAAAGTGCCAAAAGACAAACTAATAATTGATAAGGTATTTCATATTGCTGATATTCAAGTTAGACCTTTAACAAGACATAAAGAATTCAATGGAGTATTTGAAAATTTGTATCAAAAATTAATATACCACAAGGCAAATCAAAATAGTGCTATTGTAATTTGTGGCGATATTCTGCAAGAAAAAGATAAATTAAAACCAGAAACAATTATGGTTCTTCGCAATTTCTTCAAAAATCTACTAAAAATCTGTCCTTATACTATTGTTATTGCAGGAAATCACGATTTGGTTGAAAATAATAATGATAGACTGGATAATTTAACCCCTATTCTGGATAACATTGGTGTTTATTATCTACGTGATTCAGGTGCTTATAGATTCGGCAACGTCGTATTTGCTGTAACAAGTCTGATTGACAAAAATCATATTTATAGAGACACAATAAAAACGGAGGCAGATACAAAGTATATTGCACTTTATCACGGAATGTTGAATGGTGCCACAGTTAATGAAGAAATTGTAGTAACAAATGATTCATTTCGCGATTCAAGAAAAATAAGTGAGTTTGATGGTTACGATTACGTTATGTTAGGTGATATTCATGCTCATCAATACCTGAAACCTCATATTGCATATTCAGGTAGTTTGGTTCAACAAAACTTTGGTGAATCACTTGAAAATCATGGAATGATTAAATGGAATATTGCTAAAGGAAAAAGTAAATTTATTGAAGTCGAGAATGAATATGGTTTTATTAACATTATTGTTAGAAAAGGCAAATTATACAAAGAAGTCCAATTACCACAAAAACCATACATTAGATATCATGCTGTTCTAACCACAGATGCTCAATTAAGAGTTTTTCGTGAATCTTTTGAAAAAGATCTGGATCCGCAAAGAATAGAAGTTCGTTATATTACTCAATCAATTAATGAAGTTCCGCTAGAACTGACGCAACAAACTGATGATACTAATCTTCTAAAACAAGAATTGAAAGATGTTGATAAAGAAGACATGAATTTCCTTGTTAATTATCATCAAAAACTCAAGAATGAATTAATTCAGCCAGAAGAAGCCAATATTCAAACTTGGAAAATTCTGAAGCTCGAATTTAGAAATGTTATGATATACGGCAATAATGTTCTCAATGTTATTGATTTCACAAAATTGGGTAGTATAATCAGTATTTGTGGAAAAAATGCCATTGGTAAATCATGTATTCAGAAAATGTTGTTGTTTGCACTATTTGACAAATTTGCACTTGGAGGTGCAAATAGTGACAAAAATAGTATTCTTAACAAAGATGCCAAGGAATGCTTCATTGCCGTTGAAATATTGTATGGAAACAAAAAATACAGGATTGAAAAAACAGGAAAAGCCAGACAACATTATGGAAAACGAGAAATGAAGTTTCAAAATAATTTTTACAAAGTCAGGAGTAATGGTGACAAAGTAAGTCTAAATGCAGAACATAGGATTAAGACCAATAACAATATCAATGATGTACTTGGTATCAATTACAATGATTTTCTTATGACTAATCTGTATTCTAATACAGTTTATCTTAGTATTCTCAGTATTACAGAAACAGAAAGACTTGATACACTGAATAAGTATTTCAGACTGGACTGGTATAAGCAACTACTTACCAAGGTCAAGGAAGATATAAAACAAACGGAACAAGAATTGCTTTTCACAAAAGGTCAATTCAGTAATATTGAAACAACTATTAATGATATTGATAAAGCTAAAATAAAGGCAGAATTAAACAAAATTAAAGACGATATTGACCCTCTAAAAGAATCTTACGCTAGTTTATCAACAAAGTCAGATAAATTAAATACAGAAGTATCAGAACTGACTAAAAAGATTATTAATCTCAATAGAGAAATCACAGTTGATCCATCTAAGTACAATAAGATTGAATTACCAAGTGAACCTATCGAAATTCTCGAAAATCCAAAACAAATACAAGAAGAAATAGATAATACACGAATGAAAATGATTCCTGGAACTCGTTCCTTTGAACAAATTCAAGAGGAACTTGACGAATTTATTGATAAAGTAGATAAATTAGAAGAACCGAAATTGTCAAAAGAAGATGTCAATCATGAATTAAACAAACACTTGTTCAGAATTAACGAGCAAGAAAATCTACTGATTGAATGTGGAGATTTCGAAATAATTCCGGGAATTAGTATTACAGACTTAGAACAAATAAAGAAAACGTTAGAAACTAATATTGAATATACTGTCTTTATCAGAGAAAAGAAAGTTATTCCTACAGAAGAATTTGGTGATCTTAATCAAATTATTCAAAATGATCAAAAAACACGCAAAGAACTTATTCAGAATTTAGAAAGTGCTGTTACACAAGAATCTCAGTATCTAATCACACAAGAAACAAGAGCAAGATTAATTGACATTCTTAATAGTGATATTTCAGAACAGAAAGTTAGACACGCAAAGATTATGTCAGACATTCAGTACAATGAAGAAATAGACAGAGAAATTGGATTAAATAAAGAAATACAAGACAAAAAACGTAAATTGAAAAAAATTAATGGAAATATAATCAAGTTGCAATTGAATCAAATGTATTCCATTAAGACTAATTTGGAAAGCAATAAAACATATTATCAATTGTCTGAAAAAATACAGGAACTTTATAAACAAAAGGATATTGTAATGTCCAATAATCAATACAAAAAGAAAATCGAATCACTTAAAAAAAGACTGGAAGAAATCACTGAACATGAATACATTAATTTGCTCATTAAGAATAAAGGACTAATTGATCAATTAAATGTTTGTCAACAAGAATTGACAAACAAGGAAGAAAAACAAAAACTTGTTAACACTAAATTGAAGGAACTTAATGTACAAATTGATATTCTAGAAAGAGAGCATGATAAGCTAGTCGAAACATATCAATTAGCTAAACAACAAAAGGATAAAATGAAGAAATTATCCACAAAAATTATCGAGATTGAACAAAAAATAGAAAGACTAAAGATTTATTCGCGCGTAGTAGATCGTAATGGATTGCCACTAAGACTTATTAATACGAAAATTAAGGATTTATGTAATGAAGTCAATAATCTGCTTACTAATTTCGTACAATTTCAAATCAAGGTTTTTATTGATACAGAAGGAAAGCGTCCACGTTTGCTTATTGTTGTAACAAAAAATAATTTGAATCTTAGTACACAGGACCTAAGTGGTTATGAAACATTCGTGTTGAACCTGGCATTTAAATTTGCACTTAATCGTCACAATTTCATTGGTAAATGTTCATTGTTATGTATTGATGAAGGACTTGATTGTATAGATGAAGATAACTTCACAAAATTAGGTGACTTATTCAACAAACTAAGAACACAATATTCACAAATAATGGTTGTTTCACATATTCCTGGAATCAGAGACTACGAAGACTCAACAATCTCCATCCAAAATAATGGAAAATACAGTATAATCACGTCCTAAATCTGTTATAAATAAATTCTTGTGTTTGAAGACTGTGACCCATTGTTAATGCTAATTCTTTTCTTTTTTCTGGATCCTTCAATTTGCGAAGTACATGACTGATATAAATCTTACGTAACATACTAGTACTAATGTTTTGTGGTTGAAAAATATTAAAGAATGTTTGAGCCAACGATTCCTTAGTCATTGATACTTCTTTTTCTGGTAATTTCTGAAGCTTAGGTAATAACAATTGTGCTTTAGTTATGCTAGTCCATTTTTTTACAATATCAATAATAGAATCTGGTACATCAATTGTTCGGGTACCATATAATCCAGAAGTTTTATAACCATAAACAATGAATTTCCTATGATTTAAATCGAATAGGTTTCTACCAGTCATATCTCTTATTGTTTCATATAATTTGGGATTACTGATACTAACTACAACAGCATTCAAATATTCTTCGCCACGTAATGGTGGTATTTGAGTATATAAAGACAGTAAAAGATATCGGAGATATATGTATTGATCTTCAATTGTAATATCTTTTTTTGGTATTTCTTCAACACATTCAGCATATAACTTGAATTTTTCCTGTTTTTTAAGAATATCTTTCCACGACATCCAATTATCTAATTCTTGTTCCTTTGGTTCTTTATACAAGCGAGAAGTATTTACTTTATTAGCCAATTTCTTGAAATAATCTTCATATTCCTTAATCAAGGATTTTGGGATTTTATCATTAACGCGTATAAAAGCTAATATAGCAGAAACTAATGATTTCCGCATAGGAGCATTATCAACTGAATCAAGATATTTTGTTGTTTTTTTGAAATCTGTTAAAGGTTTAATATCATAATGATTTATCTCAAATCCATCGCGCAATATTCGTTTTAAATTGAGTGTCAGGGTTTTAATTGAACTAGGTCTGTATTTTTCAAGTAATGCGGTATAAACTTCGTCATCTATAATAAAAGAAGTCATAATTTACTTTAACCAAATCTATTTTTTCTTACCTTTTGATTTAGAACGTTTCCTTTTCTTTGAAGATCTTTTTCTTTTACCATAGCTAAGAATGGCTTTAATTCCATCATCTTCACTAAAAGTGATTGTTCTCATTTCACCGCGTGGAGGAAACTGTCTAAATCTGAGATATTGATCAGTAATATCTACTTTATCATAGGCATAATTGTGTTTATCCAACCATTCAACAGCTTTGGGTACAGTCCACAAATGTTTCTTAAACATGATACTTTGTACATCAGAACCTTTTGCAGCACCACCACTTTGGCGTTTCTTAGGGGACTTACGTTTTGACTTACGCCTTTTTGGAGACTTACTTCTAGATCTACGTTTTTTTATGGACTTACGTCTTGGTTGACGCCTTGACTTATTGTTTGTCAAGTAAGGACCTTTATAACCTTGAGATTTAAGCTGTTTTTCAATGGTTTTTAGTTGATCCATAAACACCTTCATTCCTTCTATATCGGATTTGTCATACTGTTCCTGGCGACTGAGAGAAACAAGAATACGAAATAGTTGATCACGTTTTTGAATTAATGATTCCATACCTATATAATTAAAAAAGAAAAGAAACCATAAGGCTTCTTTAAACACCATCAGGTGCATGAATATTCAATTAAGAGTATCCAGTCTATATATAAGAGTTCATATGTATTTATATTTACACCTATGTACTTCTTATTATCAATAAAAGAAGTATATTAAGAAATATATTTACCCCACTATCATTATTAGGTACCTTTATTATCTGTTATATTAAAGACCGATATTCTTAGTCAAGAAATCAGTTCTTATATAATAAAGGTTGTATTAAATCTTAATATACCACATTCTATATATTATAATTTATGTGATATAAGTCTATATGTATCTTACAACGCTTTGCCTTTAAGTACTTTTTGTTATATTATACAAATATAAAATAATTTAAAACAATAACGATTAAAATAGATTATAAACATAATGTATGTATATTTTATTCAAATAACTAATAAAGATATTATCAAAATTGGTAAATCTTCAAACCCATGTAAAAGATTCTATACCATTCAAACATCAAATCCTGATAAACTTTATTTAAAATGGTTGATTGAATATGATGAACAAGAAGAAAATCTTGAATTAAAATTACATAGGATTTTTAATAAATATAGAAAAAATGGCGAATGGTTTAATATTGACATCGATACTATTTTAATGACACTCGAAGACAAAGGATATAAAGACAAATTAATCGATTTTGAATTAAAATTCAAAAAACCAAAAGATATAAAAACCCCCACTATTTTTACTTGTGATTTTTGTGAAAGAAAATATACACTAAAATCTGGACTTAATAGACATATAAAGGAGGATCAAATTTGTTCTTTATTTAGAACTAAAATATTAAATTTACAGAATGAGATTAAATTATTGAAAAGTATTATAAAAGAAACATATAGAGAGGATAAAATACGAGAACTTATAAAAAATAAAGAAATAAAACAAATCATTGATTAATAAATTAACAATTTTTTTAACTTTCATATTAAATTTAATTTTCTTTTCAACACACAATTTAAATTGTGTGTTTTTTTATTTTCTATATTTTATATAAAAATAAATAATAATAAATAATAAATAAATAGTGGAAAAGAGCAACAAAAAGTCCAGTAAATTAGTGGAGAAAAATCAAAAAAATTAAAAATAAAAATTAAAAAATTCGACGTGCGATCTCAGCACTTTTGAGACCCGACTCGTGCTGAGATTGCACGTCCAAGTGTTCGATTTGCATAATGTTAATTTAAAGGTTATAGTTTTCTTAATATAAATAAAATATGTTTTTTTGCGATATTTGTGAAAAGAATTATATACAAAAATCTGGACTTAATAGACATAAAAGAGAAGATAAAATATGTGCTTTATTGAGAACCAAGTTATTGAAACTAACTAACAATAATGATTTACTGAAACATAAAAATAAATTATTGAAAAGAGCATTAAGGAGTGTAAAAGAAACAAAAGATGTGTTAGAGGTAAGAAATAATGAATTAGTAGAAATAACAATCAATCAAGAAAAACAAATCAAAGAACTCAATGATGATAGAAATTTGTTGTTTCATCAATTAGAAGTAGAAAAGGCAAAGATGTCAACAAGTGAGAAAAAAGACAAAGTCATTGTTGAATTAGCAAAAAGCCAAAAATCTCAAACACAAAATAATACTGTAATCAATAACACAGTCATTATCAATGATTTTCGTATAAAAGGTGCTGACGAGTTTGATGAATCAAGAAAAGAACAATTGATTAATTACATTCGCGATAAAGAAGTATCTTATGTTTATCAATGGCTTCTGGAGCTTTTATACTGGACTAAACCCCCCAACATTAGTATCCGCGACCAATCAAGAAAGAAAGTGATGATTCTCAGAGAAAACAAGTGGATACAGGAAAATGTTGATGTCTTAGTTCATAGAATGTTCTACAGAACAATCAAGCCTATTGTTATGAATTGTATTGAAGAAAAAATAGATGAATATGAAGAATTAATTAGAGAGCCAGAAAACAAGCATGATGAACAAATAAAAGACGAACTAATGGTGTGGGAAGAGATTTATAGTCTCTGGTCAAGTTACAATTGTAAGCGTTTGAATCAACCCTTTCTCCAGACAGTGTCTAATCTTCAAAATCACAATAAGCTCCTCAATATCAATTAAATACAACAAATCATTCCTTTTTTTAACCATACCAAATAAGGGTATATAAATTGAAAAATGGATCCCTCGATTATGTATCAAAATGTATAGTTAATTATGGCACCTCGTAAAGTCACTTTCAAATTACCTCCACCCAAGGCTCCTAGCCCTCCAACACCACCTTCAAATTCAAGGAACAAGGAAAGGAGGAGTCATCGGAGAACAAGTTATACTAGAAGGAAATAATTATCTGTCTCGCAAATGGTCGTGTATGACCATATATTTCTTTTTATTTCATCAAAGACGACAATGAGCTTTATTCTTTTTCTTCCTTAAAAAGATTGAAATATTAAGTCCTGTATATTCTCTTTTATATTTTATGACTGATACACGAAGAAGCTACGTACCTGGTCTCGTACCACAAGTTCCCAAGAAACCTCATACTTTGAAACCTATCAAAATACAGGGGTTTAATTTACCAAAACCCATGTTTAGACGATATCAAAAATTAAAGCCTGAAGGTATTCAAGGAAGGAATCAAGCTGAATTTATCAGGAGTCAACCAAGGCGAAAGCCAAAACGAAAGCAGTAAGATGTTTTCAGAGGGTACATCAGTACCCCATGATTTATTATTTTTTCGATCAAAAAAGATTGAAAAATATAATCCTCTTATTTATTCATTTGATTTTACCAATGTCAGAGTTTAAGAAACCAGCAGATTACAAACCCCCAGTACCTCCACCACCGAGTGCAGATATCCAGATGTTAGTAAGGATAGAACAAGTAGGACTGAAGGGTGATTTTGAAAAATATCTCAAGAGTCAAACCACATGGGTCGATTACAGAAGGTTAAGAAAAAGATATAAATTAAAGAAATAAGAGACACCTTCTAGCGGACAAGATCCGCACCGATTAATTTATTATTTTTTTGATCACTCCAATTGAGTATATTCATTTAATTAAAAAATAATAAATTAATGTTTGGTTGGGCGATCTCAGGAATCGGATCAAGCCCTAGTAGAATTCACAGCTTAGTTACGTCGGCTGCGACGACGACGTTTCTTTGCATCACCATTTTTAGGAGGCGGAGGAGTATCAGGAAGAGTACTTTTCTTGACTTTCTTGGAGGCATTTTTAGGGTCAATGCCAGTCTTTTTCAGTTTGCCAAAGGCATTTGCGATTCCTTCAGGACTAATAGCAAAACCTGGTTTAGGACCAGACTGTTTCTTGGAACGAGGGACAGACTGTTTCTTACGAACAACCGGTTCATCAGCCATTAAGGATTCGACAGAACTACCTGAAAGACGTTTTTCAAGACGTTCAAGAGTTGCAGTCATCTCTTCGAGTTTACTCGACATTCGCATAAGCATTGGGTCAGCCATATTAACGTAAATATTACTATATTCAGTCAGGCTCTTTATTTTCAATCTTTTTAAAGAAAAAAAGCGTGGGGACCTAGGTCCCCTAAGACTTTAAGTAAATAGAACCTTCCAATTACCAACAGTCTTTGAATAACGCACATCACCACTTCCAAATGGTTTGATTCTTCTTACTATTACAATAGTCTCATTTTTAGGGATTTTTTTCATCCAATGAGGTTTGAATCTTGACTCTGAAACAGGCATGATTTTGTATATTTATACTATTGATTATATAGCCTTAATTCATTCAATCTTTTTAAAAAAGAAAAATATAGGGTCTATACGACCCTAACCTACAGGATCATAGGTTACTTCGGGAATGGTTCTAATTCCTGATGACTTATAGAATATCTATGATATTATGTATAAATCTCGGTGATAAGAGAACATTTGATATTTATTTTCAAGCCTATCACTCTTACATCCCTTAGCTTATCAATATAATTTGCTATTGTATAGGGTCTATGTATTCAATTTTTTACTATAAAAAAATGAAATCCAACTCGCTGGACAATAGCAAATTATATTACAATTATGCCTCGTCCAACTCAAAATAGGGAAAAACGCCTTAGTCAGCGTGAATTGTATAAGCTTGATGATCCAGTTCCACCTAGACCACCGTCTCAGGAATTTCTTTGGAACGCTCAACTAATTACTGATCCTGACAATTTCAAGGCTTTTAATCCTCATGCCCACCCCAGAGATCCCGAAAAAGAGAAGAAAAAGCAGGTTCGCAAGGACCGCAAGGAAAGAGAAGCAAATCGTCGTAAAAACCTCCGTAAAAAGAGAGTTTAAGGAATCCAAATTCCTTGGGGGACTTAGATCCCCATTAATTTATTCTTTATTTTGCCCCATATTACAAAAAAAATAAATTAAGGGGTCCTTATTACAAGAGACCCACACACACACTTACGCTAGGCATCTTCTCATTGCGTATATTTCCTTTTCAACTTTCTCGCATCTCTCAAGATAATCTAACCATTGCCCAAGAGCATCCTCATCGTAATGAATTTTGGATTTGAGACGGTTAATTTCTTTGAGCAAAACGCTACGAATGTAGTAAAGGTCTTCGATTGGAAGGGTTGACATTAGGTTTAAGTGGTAAAATAATATCATATAATCTAGGTGTATCGTTTTCATTTTTTTTCTGAATCCATCCCTTCTCTTAACCTAAAAAAATGATATTTTACTTATCTATACATTAATCAATAACCTAGCTTACTATAATGACTGATTCTGAAATTCGTCAACGTGTTTCCAAGCTCTTAATTGCTGGACTTGTTCAACATATCGAGCCTATTACTGGTGAATTATGTGAGAAGACTTCAGACTCCAAGACCAAGGAGGCAATGGCTCTGATCCAGAAAGCCATTCAAATTCTCAATCCTGATGATCCATTCATTCTCGAACTTGAACGAACACTCTATAAAACAGCTCATCCCAGACCCCTCATTGATTGTGATTGTGAGGGGTGTGAATATTAAATATATCACAAAAAAAGGTGCTTTGCACCGCCTTTCTTTTTTCTCTTTCCCGACTCTTCCTTCTTACTATAGTAATCAAAAAAACATTGAAAAATAATAACCTCATCATCAATCAAAGTTATCATCAATATCATGTCCAACCCAAACAGACTTGTTGCCAAGCAGCTTACTGACAAAATCTTAGATCTCATTGCACCTGATGAGATTCCTTCCTATACCCCAAAAGAACAAGAAATGTTGACAATTGCGAGAAACAAGCTTTTTACAGCTATGCTCCTCTTTACTCGCGTTGACCCTCTGAATAGTAAGTTGTCCCTCAACACTATTGAAAATCTTGTTCCAAAGGAAGAATTGTCGAAAGTATATGCTGCAATGGAACAGCAAATCAGATACGATATCGAGCACCCCGAGGAAAAGAAGGATGAAAATAAAAAGAACATGCCCGATCATGTTTTTAGGAGAACAGTTGAGATCAACACTATTGAATTCACGCTCTTTAAGCAAGAGTTCAAATTTGTTGAAACAGACCCCTCCAAGTAATTGAATCCTTTGGCGACTGACCCTGGTCGCCCCCATTTTTCTTTATTTCTTTTTTAAATAATCATCTAATCTTTTTTGATTCCAAGCATAATCACATACTTCTACATTCTGGTACTGAACAAATGGTTTTGAATCCAGATAAAAAGTTCCCTTACTTATCTTTGGTATACTACCAACATTTACCTTTAACAATTCCTTTCCATTAACATAAACCATCATCCATTGTCCACGCTGTACCCAAATGATATTATTCCATTCACCATCAACAAGATCATCTCCAGCATATACAATTTTCTTGGTATAACCATCAAAATGAGTATACAAAATCATAGCTAATGTGTTGTCTATAGGACTATAGACCATCATTGGACTAGGATATGCCTGTCCTACCCTAAATAACAGTTTATCATCTTCACTCATAGCTGGATAAAATCGCATATCAAAAACAATACTAAAAGAAGAAACCCTCTTCCCACCGTCTTCCCCCAAGAAGGGAATTCTTGCTACTCCTTTTTCTAAGGAAGGAATAGACTTACACACGGGTTTAGGTTCAGGAATAGCTTCTAATGGTTGTTGTTCATAATAAACCGGTTTCCAGTAGTCAAAAGGTCTTCTGAAAGGATATGGATATCTTAAAAATGGTCTTTTCCAGAAATATTGATGTCGATAATCACCAGCAGGTCTATATCTGTTAAAATGAATATAACCCTCTTTGAATCCACTCTTTTGTAACGCAATTTTTGGTTCAATCATCCAGTACCAAATTACCAACCCTGTTAATCCAGCAGCTAATAACATAACAACAATACAAATGCATTCACTACTTACATTCATATCTCTTTATTACTTTAACCAAACAAAAAATAACTAATATGCTCAATATATAAATCGTCTACGACGAGCCAATGGCATTCCATAAAATCTTCTTCGCCACCACCAACGTCTTTGCCAAGGAGGAACTCTGTAACCCCAATATCCAGAATAATAACCAGGATGCCACATATAGTACCCTTCATTGACAAAGTAGAGTACAATTAAACTAATCATAATAGCCAACACTAATGCAACACCACATGCCCAATAAATCAATGTATTTGAATCTTCTTTATCGCTACTCATCACGCCACCACCTTATACTTTATTCAAAGAAATTAACACCCTCCCCCATTATCAATAAAAAATGAAAAAATATCAAAAATAATAACAATTAATCAACATGGCGTCATTTGAACTTGTTCATCAAATTATTTCACAACTTGGAAGAACTTTTGTTCTTGATGAAGTTTCTGTTACGAAAACACAAAATAACAAAAATGATCCAACACTTCTGATTGTTCATGGATTTATGTTTAAATACGGTCAATATGAAGACAGAAATTTAAGTAAAAGCAAAACTAGATTCAATAAAGCCTGGAAACTAATTCAAAACAAAACTGATGGCGAATCATTATATCTCAAAGGCATCATTCTCAAATACCGAGCCGTTAGAGAAAATAGTAATACTGATTCCGATTCGGTGGAACAATATATTAAGGCAATTGAAGCCGGATTTACACCAGCAATTTATGCTTTGTCTAAATCATTCATGATTAATTATCAATTGGAATCAGTTTACACTAGACTTCTTAATGCTCTTAAATCCCAAGCAGAAAAAGATAATTTAGATGCTATCATGACACTAATTTTTGGACATATGAATAAATTACAATTTGTACATTTCGCAAATTGTAATTTTCCGATGTCGTATTTTAGAAGATTTTATGGGATTTTTAAACAAAATCAATACGAAGAATTTTCCAAATATTACATCTTAGCACTTAAATTAAATAATCCACACATTCAATTCATAGATGCTAAAGAAAGGATGAAAACAGATCCATTAAATGGAATAAAACAGATGTGTTTAGCATCTAAAAATGGTAGTCAAATTGCAACTCATTTGTTAAAAACAGAGCCAATTTTAACAAATCACTTAGTTCTGTATAAAGAATATAGTAAAGTATCAAAATTATATCAAGATCTTAGAGTAACATTTGATGCAACACCAGGTGGAAAACTAGCATTAGAAGCCCATGATGACTGGAAAAAACAAATGGAAGAACCTTCAGCAAAGCGACAGCGCACTTCTTTTTAATTTTAAAGGTAATTTAATATTTTTTACTGTACACGACTTATTATGACTACTACTCATCTATCAAGGCGCTATTCTTTTGACGAACGTAATGAATACAATGAACTAAGAAAAAGACAAGAAAAAGAAAAGTTATTCAACAATAGTTGGAATAGTACACAAGAAAATCTATTACGCATCAGAGGAGAACAAGCTTTCGGCTATAAATGGATGCATGATAGATCACGCAAAAATATTGAATGGTATTCCAATGTTATTGGTATTTTTGGTATTATTTTCGGCACAATTAGTGGCACAGGAGCATTTATCAACACTATTGTTAACAGCGATGTAGTAGAAATTGTTGTTGGTACATCTGCTTATATTGGTACTATTAGTACAATTTTGCTTAAATATCTCACACTAGAAACCACAGCAATGGAGCACAAACGTTCGGCAGACAGATTTCATGCTTTAGGAAGTGAAATCAAAAATCAATTAGCAATGTTTCGTCATGAAAGAAAATCTGGCAATGAATATATGGAGGCAACTCGTCTTCAATTTGATAGACTTATTGCAGAAGCACCTATTATAGACACTGATATTAGTGAAGAATTTACACAAAAATTTGGTAAAACAAATATTGCAAAACCCGATATTGCCGACGGAATTGACGCCATTGCAATTAGAACAAAATCAGCATCATTCATTCAATCACCCTCTACAACACGCCCAGCAGAAGAAACCGTAATTGAAGTAACAAAACCAACTAAAAAAAATTCCACAAAGGAAAACACAAGAATGGCACTACAAGAAGAATTTGAAAGACAACTTCGTAAACGCGAAAAGGATGAGGTAAATAAAAATATTGCTTATCAATTATCTAGACTTAAGAGTTAAATTACAATAGTATCCTGTTTCCCTTTTTTACGCAATTCCAAACTTTCTTCAATAATTTCCAACATTGTTCCCAATTCTTTCAAGACAACAGGTTTGCTAATAAATCCATCCATTCCAACACTATAGCATTTTTCTTTAATTGTATCAGTAGTTTGTGCAGTCATAGCTACAATAAATGGTCTATCATTCTTTTCTGGTATAAGCCTCACAATATCTCGTGTGGTTTGAAATCCATCCATCGGTTCCATTATTAAATCCATAAATATAACATCATAACTCCCACCCTTTATTTTTTCCATTACACCAATTCCATTACTAACGATATCAACATGATTATATCCTAATTTATTTAAAAGCCCGATAGCAACTTTTTGATTAAAAATAATATCTTCTGCCAATAATATTTTAGTTGATTTATAAGATATATTACTATGTAACACTAAATCTTTATTATATTTAACTTTGATATTAGGTCTCAAAACATTAACACATGTATTGTACAATCGCGAATCCTTTATTGGTTTATTTAAAATACTTACAAAGAGATCATTATTGACAATATTACAATCATTGCCCAAACTACTCAATGCAATAAGAGGCATATTGCTCTTTTTCTTCCTGATTTCCTGTGCCAACATAATACCAGAAATGCCCGGCATCTGGATATCTAACAATCCTAGATCAAATTGATAACCAGAATTTATAAATACCAATGCCTCTTCTGCAGACCCACACATAATAGGTTTCATTTTCCATTTTAGTACAGTACTGCAAATAATAGTTCTATTTGTGGCATTATCGTCAACAATTAATACTCTTTTACCAATCAAAACAGGATCTCTATCATTAATTGAATGTGAAGAAGTATCAGTATTTTCATCAACAATGACAGTAAAATGAAAAACAGAGCCATTGCCATAAACACTATCAACCCATAATTCTCCACCCATTAGATCAACTAAATGACGACAAATCGGCAATCCCAATCCTGTACCAGGATATTTCTTAGTTGTGACATCAGCATGTGCTTGTGTAAAGATATCGAATATCATATCTTTTTTATTAGCTTCAATTCCAATACCAGTATCATGAATTGAGAATTTAAGTGTATATTTCCCATTTTCCGTATTTACAACATCAATATTAGTAAATACTTCACCTTTTTCTGTAAATTTAATAGCATTTTCAAGTAAATTAATCAATACTTGTTTAACGCGCGCTTTATCTCCAATAATTGATGCCGGTACAGACTGTTCAAGTAAATAAGAAATATTTAATCCTTTTTTACTGGCTTTCAAGGCAATAACATCATATGCTTCCTCTATGCATTCTCTAAGATTGAATATGTCCTTATGTAGACTAATTCTACCAGCTTCCATTTTAGAAAAATCAAGAATATCGTTTATTATAGCAAGTAATTGAACACTGCATTGATAAATAGTATTTGTGTAATCGGATTGTGTTAAACTCATTTCTGTATCCATTAAAAGTTGTGACATACCAACAATTCCATTCAATAAAGTTTTCAATTCATGACTCATGTTCGCCAAAAATGTGTCCTTTGTTTTTGTTATTTCTTCAGCAATTTTCTTTTGCTCTTGTTCAATCTCAACTTGTTTTTGTAGTTTCTCTTCATTCTTTGATAGTGCATAACTAGATACAATATTGGCACATATAATGAGTAATGGCTCTAATTCATTTATAATAGAAAAATCATAACCAATTTTAGAATTAGCAACAGCTAATTGACCAATGCATTTGCCTTGAAACAATAGTGGCATCGCAAGATAAGTGTGTACCCGAGGATGTTTATCAGGATATCCACAATGTCGCGGATCTGATTGAACATCATCACAAATAAACGGAAGACCCTTTTTATTTTTATCTAATGCCAAATTAAATATTTCATCACCACCACATTTCTTTAGAACACAGCTTTTGCCGTCACGAATAGTATCTTCAACAACATTATTTTCTGAAAAAACACCAATAAAATCCAGATATTCTTGTCCAGTTGTGTTGTCTGTTTGTATTTCAGCCACATAACCTATTTCGCTATTTGTGAGAGTAATAATGTCCCTAAGAATATTTGCCACAATTTCATTAACAGATTTTTTATTCAAAATATCTATTTGTGTTTGCGAGACACTTCGCATTAAACTCTCTTTTACTTCATGTCTCATTGTTAAACTGTAATAATGAATAATAATACGATTTCCATTAACAAATGGAATACATTCAATATTAAACACTTGTTTTTTTATATGACTATCACCATATTCAATTGTGCCTAAATCTTTTGATTCTCCATTTTTATAACATTCAAGATACTTCTTAGCAAATCCAGTATTTACGAAATCGGGAAATGCTTCACCTAAAGTTTTTCCCACAAATCCTGTTACATTTCCACCAGTAATAATATCTGCTTTTTTATTAACAAACTCGAAAACTAACTTACCAGGATCCTCGAGATCCACAACATTAAAGATGATTATACCATTTTGTAATAAATTTACTAATCTGAAAACAAGATTATGAAGATGATACTCATTAGTTTTATCGGTAAAGAAACAATGAGAATATCTCTTTTGTAAATTTTGATCATAATAAGTAATCGAATTAAGCTTCATGGAATATATTTTACCAGATTTACTGATTAATTTCACTGGTAAATCAACAACATTTTCACGATCATGAAAAAGTGTTTTTAGTATTTCATCAACAATTGAAGGATCTTCATAAATCATACTTAATTGTTTATTATGAATTTCTTCAAATTCATATTCTAACTTATCTAGCAATTTTTTGCTCATCCATCTTAAACTTCCATCAGTAAACGCAGAACTTATATAAATATTAACATCTTTCACAAATTCTTCTAATTCATGATCAATTGTTGTCATTATACTAATTTAGATAAACAAAAATGTTGTGATAAATTAAGTAAAAAATGGGAACATATGTTAAAGACTCTGTAGATAAATTAAGATCACTTTTTAGAGAACCATTTGCATTATTCGCTATTGCAACAACGATAGCTATTATACTAACTGTTATATCTGAATGGTTTTGTGATGATGACACATTTTGTAGTAATATTCTGAATAAATTATCAGAAGCATTTACATTTATTGCAGCAGCCAGTTTAACTGGCGCAGTATATGTATTACTAAATGAACAAAAAGCTCAAGCTAAATCATCTGGACCTAAACAGGAATTTAAAATAAATGGAGATACATATGAATTAAAATCATTCTATGTTCCAAAAGAATAAACCACCCTTCAATCCATTTAAATAATTTGTGACATAAAATAAATGGACAAACAACTAAAGCCAGCAATTAATGTTGGTTTTGGTCCACTAATGATATCCGGTGTAACTTTCCTTATCAGTATTATTTCTATGACAATTGCTGAAAACATACCGGATACAAGTTTAGGTATTTCATTAATCCAATTAGCCAGTTCAGCCAATTTTGTTAGTCTCAGTGCTTTATCAGCTGCAATAATTATGTTTTCTGTCGCCTTTGCCAATAACACACCAGGAATTAAAAGTATTATTGTCAAATTGATTATTGCCTTTATCCTGTTCTTTATAATCGAAGTAATTGTTATCTACTTCTATCAACAATCAGGAACTCAAACATGGCAAGGAATCACTTTACAACAATTAGCTCGAATATTTAATTTCATTGCTTTATCAGCCCTTATTGCGGCAATCAGTATTCCAACCATGGATTATTTTACCAACCAATGGGAAATTAAAATAAAGGTATAAAAAAATGGCAATTAATTACAAACGTATGTGGAGAGCAATATGGCTACCACTAATTCTTTTTATTAGTTCTGTAATTTTATCACTAATATTTATTGTTTTAGCAAAAAGATTGCCCGATCAAACAAGTATAGAGCACAATTTCTGGCAAAAGATGTCAGATGCCAGTTCTTTTGTGGCAGTATCAACCCTTAGTTCTATAGTAATAGTATTTGCTATAGAATTAGCTGGTGGTCAATCTTAACTACAAGTCATATATTTTTTCATTAAATGATAATCATTACTATCAATCAAAGCATAATCACCACGTTTAGCAAAATCATTTTTACTAATCTTTAATGGAGTACTATTTATTAACATCATTTTGAGCATTTTCTGAAACATATTTGGATCTGCTTTACCAGTACTGCTTTTCACATATCTCAATTTAATATATTTTTCATTTGCAATAACAGTTCTGAACAGAGTACATGGACTTATCAACACTTTTCCACCATCATTAGACATCATACATAATGCACTAGCATTAGCAGGTAATTCTATTTCTACTACATAACAATTATCTAAATCACAATCAGGGTGTTGAACTTTACATTCAAATTCTGCATTACGACGAGATAAATTAGCAATCCAGAAACTAGTAGATTTATATTCATCACCCTTTTCAGTTAATTCATCAAGGTATCTTCCTTTTTTATCTCGAGACAATGATGCAATATGATTGTTAATCATTCCATGCAGCTTAATAAATTGCTTAAATTCTTTGTCATTTATAATTGCATTCATTTTTTTTTCACCACGATAATTCTTGTTAAAGATTTTATCTAACTTAGCGTCAACAATATTTGTTGCCCATCTTACTGCACTTTTAAGGTCCTGATTCTTAATAAGAGGTGTTGATCTCTCCCATTCTGTTAATTTTATGACTTCTTCAAAATCTTCATCATTAACATTATCTAAAAATATTTTTTTGGATAGCTCGCTTAATTGACCTATATTTTCTTTGATAGTTCTTATATCATCTTCTGGCAATTCTTGGTCGATATCTTCATTGTCAATAACCATATAAACAGTCAAAGGTTTGGATAATTTACATCGTTCATTAAGAAGATATGTCAATAGAAATGCATTAACAAAACTAATATTATTCTTGAATAAACGTGTGCTAAATTGTTTTTCCGTCGATAACTTTAGTTTAATTTTATCTAACTCACTTAGAAGTTCACCAACTCCTTGTAATCCGCCCCGAGAAATATTAATCAGTTCTAATACTTTATCAACAATTCTAGGAAATTTAATATATTGATTCACAATACTTTGAAGAATAATTTCCCAACTGACACAATCAGGATTTAATACAACCTTTCTCTTACTGCTTATGATAGCATCCTTGAATTTGTTATTTAAAGCCATAACACTTGAAATGGCGCCAAATTTTTTATCTGTACGAATCAAACCTTCAGCAATAATTACTTGATTATCAATAAATAAAGGATTTGGCCAAGTAACTCCTTCAATTGGTTCGTCTTTTTGCATCCAATCTCCTGTAGCTGTGATACAATTAATACTATGCTCCATAAATTCCTTATGTTTAAAAATGGTTTTCAATGATTCTTGGTTTATTAATGGAAATTCATAATTCATTATACCAACTTTATAATCAACTACGTCTGGTGGAATTGGTTGTGCTGGTGGTAAAGTACCACACATAATACGTGGTATAGGTGGTTTAGGTGTTGGAGGTATTTTTCGCGTTTCATCTGGTTTTTTTTGTGCTTGTTCAGTAGCAGGTCCAATCTCTTCCTCTACAGCATCTGCCCAACTAAATGTATTAGCAATAGCTGAACCAATTGCAGAAAATAGACCTGGCTCAGCTGTTGCTGGTTCAGTATCTTGTCGAGTAATTGAAGGAGCTCCTCTACCACGCCCTTTTCCTTTGCTACGTCCTTTTCCTCTTCCTTTGCTATTTCCTCTTCCTCTTCCACTTCCTCTTCCACGATCAGCCATAATTTATCTATACAATATACATGTAAAAAAATAAATTAATATTACACTTAAAATCTAATACTAACACCCTTTCTTCGTCTACCACCATAAGCTCGAGGACCTCCATCTCCACCACCCCCACCACTACCATCACCTCCCCCAAATCCTCCACCACCAAAACCACCATCATTATCATTATTTCTTCCAACCTTAATTGGAGGCGGAGGACCTCCAGTATCCATTGGGAAATTACCAGTACTACCCATTGGTGGCATATCATATCCATGCATCATTGGATTACCCTGTGTATATTGAGGACCACCTTGAAGGTCAGGATCAATAATTAGATCATCTTCACTATCCTCATCATATTCTGCAGGTGGTGGTTGTTTAACTTGTTTTTTTACACCCTTATTTGCATTACGAATCTTCTTTCCAGACTTACTTTCTTCTTCAACTTCAGAATTACCACCAACAGGATTATTATAAGCCCACAAGTAACAAAAGAATAATGCTGTACAAATTGCTAAAATCGCAATAACCTTTACCCAATTACTATTTGGTTCACGAATAACAATTGCGCCATTTCTAACAAATTCAGTTGACATACTCTCTTAATATACTTTAAACTTAGTATAAAAAAATGATGAATATACGCACTTTTGTGGCACAATAATACTATTAATTTTATGAAGAAATACAAATGGCAACAACAAGTGAATCTATTTTTATTGGATTTATTATTTTATTAGCAGTCACATCAAGTATTGGATTATGTTTTACTTTATTTGGAGTAAACACGTTAATGAAAAATGCAACTGAGGGATTTTATGTCTCTATTTCCTTAATTGCTTTAATTTTGCTTATTATTTGGATCATTAACGATTTTTATCAAATTAATCGTCTACATCTTCAAAAGGATTCTTAGCTCCACTAATTTTCTTTTGTTCATCAAATTCATGACCAGATGGATGTTCTTCTTCTGGCTTTTTCATTCCCTTTGTTCCTCCTTGCAATTTCAATGGATTACGTCTGATATTCATTGGAATTGGTGTCATACCAGCAGAATCACCCAAATTAATTCGTTTAATTGGTTTATTCTTTGAATTATTAATACTGCTCTTCTTTGTTGTCAAAATATCATCAATATCTAAAATCTTTCTAAAATCTCTGACTGCATCCCATAATCTTTCTATTTCACGAATAAAAGGGCTTAAGTATTGCAATGTTACAAGTACTTTACGCAAAATAATCACGATTTCCTCAACTTCGTCTATATCTAATCTAGTATCTAACTCACTATTAGCTCTTTTATGTACTTTTTTATTGAAATTATCTCCAAAATCACACTCTTTACACATTTTTTGTAATTTTTCTAAACTATCGACACCCAATCCAAGTTTATCCATTTTCTTATTTAATCCAACAGCCTGTTTTTGAAGAATACCAAGAACTTCAGTTAAACTCTGAAAATCAGTCAATGCCCTATTATAACTAAATTCTTCTGGTAAAACAACATGTTCACTGACATCACATTGCCAAATTAAACTCAATCGCTTTAATAAACGCGAGTCAACACCATCTAATTTATGATCAAAATTTACAATATCATCTGTAATATCAAGTCTTTTTCCTCTTCTTGTCTTTAATTTAGTCTTAATCGCAAGATCAATACGACGCCGGTCTTCAATATAGTCATCAAGATCTTCTTGTAATTTCTCTGGATCTTTGTCTTCCGCTTCTTCTTCAACAATTAAATCAGTTTCTTCTTCAGCTAAAAAATCAGAAAAGAATTCCCATAACAATTTATATCCGGTACTCTTTGCACCAGGTTCCTTTAACTTTTTAGGACTTCGTTCTTTAGTTGTGCCCAAAATAGAATACATAATAATATCTCGAAGCATAAGATGACCATAATTTCTTATATACCATCCTTGTTCAGGAAGTTCATCTTCACTTTCACTCTCACTACTAAAATCAGATTCACTTCCACTTTCATCACTATTATCACTTCCGTACAACTCGTGTGGATCCATTTACTTTTTTATGTCTAGAAGTCTTTAAACTAAGACAGACCGCATACCTTTTCTCTGCTTAAAATAAAGATGTCTCGTTCAAGAAGTCTACGAAGAAAATATTCGTTAGGACAAGAAATGAATGACAAAGAGATGATTAAATTACTAGATAAAAACAAAATCAAAGCACATATATCTATTGATCAACTTGATGAATTCGAAAATGAATCCCAAGAACTTATTTCTGGTTTCAATGCAAGTGGTCGACCAAGTGGATTATGGTTTAGTATTGGTGGATCATGGCTGTCATTTTTAGTTGAAAACGAAGGATTTCTAAATGCTAAGTACAAACCATGTTGTTTTATTTATGACATTAAGCTGAAAGAGTCTAATATTCTTTCACTAAATACAACTAAAAAACTAAGTGCATTTGATAAAAAATATAGTAATTACTGGAGACCACCATCAGTTTTAAGTAGGGGTTATAGTTATGTCAAAAATTCGGCTAGTTATCCAGTACCAGTTAAAAGATTTTTATCAAAACAAAAAAAGGATGATTATTTTCAAACATTGGCAGAAGAACATCTTCTTTATAAAAATCCTGATGCTTTGAA
>Ga0180433_10001255_pt1 | contig 42626 bp, 58 predicted proteins | sample SS_ome_8_FD_132980 | JGI IMG/M metagenome (GOLD analysis project Ga0180433, IMG submission 132980) | Hypersaline lake sediment archaeal communities from the Salton Sea, California, USA - SS_1_D_1 metaG | ecosystem: Environmental > Aquatic > Non-marine Saline and Alkaline > Hypersaline >...
ATAAAGCTGTTGTTCCTCCACTAGAAGTGTCTGTCACCAAAAATACTGTATATGAAAGTAAATATCTACCTGTCACAGGAGCAGTAAATGTGCTTGTACCATCAAAATCTGAGTTTTGATCAAACACCTCTGTGTCAAAAATTACTGTGAATGCAGTTCCGTCGCCCGTCTCTGAGGTATCTGTTACGCTATTATATGCGCAAAACGCCGACTGCAAAGGCATTGTTATCTCTCCATTAGATGTGAGGACAAATAGATCATTAGAACCTAAAGCGTTACCTTGTGATATTTTAAACTTATCTGAGTCATCATCATCAACACCTACGCGATATTTATTAACTCCCCCAATTGCATACTGTACGTATGAATCACCACTACTTCCTGGATCAATAGTTAGATCTTGAGTTTTATTGTTTATAGTATTTCTGCGAGCCATACTTATCTCCTAACTTATTAAAACACCGCTAAAATTTGTAGAAGTTGAATTTTCAGCTATCACATCATCAGTTTTCGAGTTATTTCCTGATAAAAAATATACTCTCGCGGTATCAGCAGCGTCCATGTCTGCTATAGCAGAGTGACTATATCCCATATAGCCATTTTCTCCGTCTAAATTTGTTACTTTATTTTTAGTTGGGCGCCATAATCCAAAGTGGGTTCTGTTTGAAGTAGCAAGATCACATCTTTCAACATCTCCACCTGTTGCATCTATAAACATTGTATACGACCAACAAAATAAATATCGACCAGTTACAGGGGCTGTGAATATTCCTGTAGAATTGTCATAATCAGCATTTTGATCGAAGTCTTCTGTGTCAAAAGTAATGTAAGCTACGGTGTTGTCACCACTCACATTTAAATCATCTGAAGTAGTCCTAGCCTCAAAAGAGCTTGTTAGTGGAAGAGTTCTTTCACCGGCAGATGTCATCACAAACGTATCATTTGATCCAAGAGCTGATCCCTGAGAGATCTTAAAAGTGTCTGATACGTCATCATCTACACCTATGGTAAATTCTGCCGTTCCATTAATACTAAACTGGAGTGTTGCGTCACCACTACCTGGATCAATTGTAAGATCTGTCATTTTTCTATTAACAGCATTTATTGTTGCCATAATTCTCCTAACATATTAATACTCCATAAAATCCTGATCTAACATTTGACCCTCCCTCAAAGTCATCTGTTTTTGCTCCCCCAGCATCTGTCACTGTTACGGTTGCGGTATCCGTAGCATCCATATCTGCTAATACGCCAAATGTATGTGATATCCAGTTGTTACCACCTATATAATTAGCAACTTGATTTTGTAGTGGACCAGCCGATCCCGTATAAGTTCTGTTTGACGTAACTATCTTTACTTCCATAGTGTCGCCGCCTCCAACAGGACAGTTGATAGTTCCCTTTGCAATCAGATAGTACTTCCCGGTAACTGGTGCGGTAAACGTTCCTGTTCCGGTATTAAAATCTGAATTATTATCAAATATGCTTGTATCCCAAATCACGGTATATGCCGTGCCGTCACCCGTTACATTGGTTTTGTCAGAGCTGGTTTTTGCAGCAAAGCATGGTTGATCTTGAAGTCTTAAATGACCATTTGCATCTATTATAAATGGATCGGAACTCGTTATTGCAGAACCAGTAGCAATGTTAAATGTGTCACCGCTCCCATCATCAATCCCTATCCTGAATTCTCCAGTAGTATTTATATTATGTTGGAGCCATGAGTCACCTGAACTTCCAGGGTCTATGGTTAACGACCCACTTTTTTTGTTTATAGCATTATTTTGAGCCATCTATTCTCCTATGTAATTGATATGTTTCCCTTTGATGACAAAACAGTCCATGTTGTATCAGCTACAGTACACAATAGTTCAACTGCATCATAATCGTCTGTAGAATCAAGAGAGCCACCAACACCTACAGTAGTTGAAGTACTCTCATCCCATATAATACTTTCAGAGGCATTTTGTGCTATCTTCCAGCCACCTGCCCCTTTGCCACAAACACGAACAACGGATCCCAATGCAGCTGTATCAGGAAGTGTAAGGGTTACTAGAGATGCATTATTTGCTATGTATCCATTGTCAACAGACATGCCCTGAGATGTTCCTGTTACTTCATTCCAGGTTATTCCTCCTCCACCACTCGAATTTATTGTTACAGTAGATCCGGACCCTGAGGTGGTTACATTTGTACCCCCAGCGATGGTTATGACGCCTGCGGCTGGGGTTGCTGATCCTGAATCAGTAGAAAAACTATCAGCTACGTTACCATCAACTGCAACCGTCACAGTTGAGCCTGATCCTGAAGTAGTGCAGTTATTTCCACCCGCAATGGTAAACGTACCTGCTGCTGGAGTTGCCGCAGATCCGTCTGTCGCAACGCTGGTAGCAACTGCATCAAAATCTATATCTCTATCATCAACCGTCCATGTTCTAGTAGTGGCTGTTGTAATCCCTGAACACTGATATGCTAGCTTTTTGGTGTTATCTCCATCGTCAATAATTCTAAATGTATCGTCTGTGAATTCGGTAGAGACCGCACCAGTTGCTGTAATCGTAACGGTAGATCCTGAGGCTGAGGTAGTTATCCCTGTTCCTCCTGCCACGGTTAATACGCCTAAGCTCGGGGTTCCAGTTCCAGAATCAGTTGGGAAACTATCAGCAACATTGCCATCTACATCCAACGTTATGGTAGATCCTGCTCCAGCCGTAGTGAGGTTATTGCCACCAGCAAAGGTAAATACAGCAGATGCTGCCTGAGACGATCCACTATCGCCGTTAAATGTAAGATCATCTATGGTTTCTAATGCAGACTGTACTGTTGTATCAGCTGCACTTAATATGTGATCAAAGTTTGTTGTATCAGTTAAAACAAGAGAAGCTGTTGTTGCAGTCACGCCTGAGAAGCTTGTTCTTGCTGTCTCTTTAGCAATAACAACCTGAACTATAGAAGTAGTTGATTCCTCAAATACAATGTATCCAAGCTGTGCCAATTCGAGCATAGCTAGTTCACCTGTTGCTGTTGGTATAGAATCATTAGCAATTGCTGTGTCAGCAGCTGCCAAGTTATTATACTCAGCGTCTCCCATAACAGAGATATATTTAGGCGTAGAAGAGTTAATATTGTCTTTAGAAACATAGAGCCTGTTGACTGTATATTTATTGTTACCTATGGCAGTAGGAGTTCCTGAGCTGTTCCATGTTCCATCGAATGTATCGCTACTTGCATAAAGCGCCCATTTGCCTGAACCATTTGTATAATATTGTTCCCACGTTTCTGCTACTCCACCACTATCTGGGATAGTAGTTTCGAGCCCATGATCTTCTAGTTCATCAACCCCTGATATCTCAATTTTTTGTGTACCATTTAGCGTAATATTTGCTCCACCCTGCTGGTCTGCGATAACAGAACCTATTGTATCGTGCGCCCATACAGATGTATTCCATGGGAATGTATAGGGATGATTTTCTTTAACTGTAAGTTGGTTGTTTGTTGGTGAAGTAGAATCCCTCAACACTTCAAACAAGACAATATTGTCTCTAAATAGAGCATCGTTATATGTTGTTGTTTTTTGTATGGTTCCAGTATCATCCATGTATATATAATATGTGTTTCCAGCTGTCATACCTGTAACAGTTTGGCCACCTGCCCAAGATACAGGCTCTCCCTTAACATACCCGGTTCCAGCTTGTGAAACCGTAAAAGACCCAAGAGTAGTATCATCAAAATACGGAGATCCTCCTGACCATGCCTCAAATCCTGACATAATAAGAAGACCAGTTCCTGCCTCAATATCTATTTTTCCGGCACTATTAGTAACGGTTAAAGTGCCATCTGTAGCAGTAATATTACCAAGTACTGGGTCTAATCCACTTGATCCAATTGGTAATTGTCCATCTGTGGCCACACCCAACGATGTAAGACTTCCTGATGCATTACCTAATTGAAGTGAATGATCCGTAGTTCCTGAAACATTTATAGTTACCGTAGATGCTGCTGCTGCGGTAGTTATGTTTGATCCACCAACAATATTCAAAACTCCGAGCGCTGGGGTAGCTGTACCGCTATCACCATCGAAAGACACGGCAACAGACCCCGAAGTGTTTAGATCTAAAGTATTTGCACCTGGAGTGAATGTTATAAATCCACTAGCAGATGTAAGTGATGCAAAGGCCGGCGCTGCGCCTGTGGCAGCTATGACCAATTGACCGTCTGTACCTGCTCCGGTCCAAGAAAGAGCTGAACTTGTTCCAGCTCCGTAAGGTATTGTATTGGCTACCTGTGTGCCCAATTTAGCCTTAAGTGTGCTCGATGTTATAGCTCTTGTAGTGTCAGTACCGGCTATAGCTTCGGCATCTGTCGTGAGTTCTATTATGCCTTCTGTTGTTGTTGTTGCAGAATCTACCGTAATAGTTAAAAGATTTGATGCTGGAGTTCCAGTAACCGTAACAGGTGTAGTTCCTACAAAATCTATATTCGCTACTCCATCAGGTCCTACTGCTCCTCCAACGTTTCCCGTAAGTGTTCCTACTACACCTCCTATAGATCCTGCGCTTATAAATTTTCCCATCTGTGACATTGCGTACTCCTATGTGTTTGCACCGTAGAAACTAGATACATATACAGAACCACTCGATGGAGATCCAACAGTCTTAACATAAACACGCGTTCCCTCTGCAATATAAAAACCGTGCTCTATTGCTTTGTTCGCGGTAATATCCAAAAGTATGTATCCGTCACGTGGAAGTGGGAGATGATCATTAATACCATCAAATGAAAACATTAAGGTTGCGTCTGTTAGGTTCTGTACAAGTATTATACGTATCGGTTTATCGAATGCCGTACCAACACCCATATACGCAGCACCAATGGATCCTGACGCCAAGGATTTTAAGGTATCAGGAACTAACCTGATGGCAAGTGAAGGCATTACTACTCCTTCGTTTCTTTCGAATTAGGGGAAAGATCTACATCTATACCCGTTTCCTTTTTTATAATTTCTTCAGCTATCTCTTCAATTTTATTGTCTTTTTTCATCTTAAATATGATGGTAGAACTTACTCCTATTGATACAGCTATTACCACCAAAGCTATACTCCAATACATACTCTTCCTTACGAATAGTAACCAACCAAATACACTAAACCTGTTCCACCTGCTAAACCTGAAACATATACTACAGTTCCTTTACGCAATAAAGTTCTATATCCACTAGGCACTGTGTTTTGTCCAAGATTTATTTGGAGAGTTTCTCCGTCCGGCAAGAAGTCATGATTAGTAGATCCATCGTAACTGACAGTTACATCCCTGTCGCTATTATTAATAATGCGAATAATAGAACAAGAGTTTGGCAACCCCGCAGTGTTTATTGCTTGCAAGTTACCCGTGAATGTAGATGAATCAATTGACGCTATTTCAATACTACTCAAATAATCCATTATACCTCCTTATGATGGTAATAATGTTAGTTACTCTCTTCTTCCTCTTTCTTTTTTTCTATTGCTCTATTGCTTTCTATGATATCCGCTGCCTTTTTTGACATATCAGACAAACCCTTTAGGCATTCGAGACAAGCATCAAAAGCTTCTCCATATTTATGACCAATTGGCATCGTGAAGGTATACACCCTATCTTCTTTTGTAACTGTAAGTTGAATTGTTTGACTCTCTGTCATTACATCCCTTTTTTAAAGATTAATAATGTTATCAGTACTATCATAGCAATGAGAAAAGCCCCCTCATATAGAGGGGGATCAATTTTATGCAGCTATTATCCAGAATGTGATAATTATATCCCCATTCAAAGCAGCTGCTCCGTTGTTCTTACATGTTACTTCAAAGGAACCAGCTTTGGGCTCAACTCTCTGTATTGTTAATTGCGCATCATTTGTTCCCTTTGTTGAAACAGAACATAAAATAGCAGAGTTAACCGTGCATACACTATTAGTTACGGTAAGCGTTACACTTGCAGCGCTTGCTGTTGTTTGACCTGTGAAGGTTCCAGCTCCAACATTTGCGTTAATCGTAATAGTTGTTGCAGCCTGACTATCAGTTGCAGGAACCATGTCAACAATACCAGCAGCCTCGATGGAGATACCTCCGGTTCCAGACTGAAGCGTTGTACTCGAGGTTGTGTTGGTCGACCCTAGGGTCAAATCCCTAGCTGCTGCACCGGTACAAATATTAACTGCTTGTGCGACAGCATCATTACCAATATTTATAGCACCTGCACTTGAATTAAGCTCAAGAACACCATCAGCATCCAACAATAGAGTATCATCAGAATCAAGAGTAATATCACCTGTTCCTGTAGATGCAAGTGCTATACCGCCAGTTCCCGCATTAAGTGCTAGTGCGGTAGCGCCAGTCACATTTCCCATAGTTATAGTATGCGCAACAGCATTGGTTCCTATATTAAGAGCACCAGTTCCGCAATCTAATACAACACTAGTTGCTCCTGTGCCATTTCCTATAGTTATAGTACGTGCAGCGGATCCTGTTCCTATATTGATTGCTTGTGCATCTGCATCATTTCCAATTCCGATTGCACCTGCGCTTGAATTTAACTCTAATACTCCGCCGGAATCTATTGTAATATCACCAGTTGCCGTAGCTGTTAATGATATTCCTCCTGTCCCAGAATTAAAGTCTAGTGTCGTTGCTCCAGTTGCATTTCCTATAGTCACGGTACGAGCAGCAGCCCCTGTTCCTATATTAATCGCTTGTGCATCAGCATCATTACCTACTGAGATTGCACCTCCAGATGAGTTAAGTTCTAGCACGCCAGCTGCATCTAGAGTAAGGCCATCAGTAGATGTACAAATAAGACCACCAGTTCCGCCCTGTACTGTTGTTGTCGATGTTGTGTTTGTTCCGCCTATAGTTGTAGCGTGTGCGTTAGCAGATGTACCAAAAGTAGCCCCACCTGTTCCGCAATTTACTGCTACAGAAGTTGCTCCTGTCGCATTTCCTATGGTAATACTTTTTGCAACTGTATCTGTACCAATAGTTATGCTTCCTGTGCCTGTATCAAGATCGAATGCTCCATTGGTTCCACCAATAGACATTCCACCTGTTCCATAATCAATATCAATTCCGCCAGCTGCATCTAAAGCTGATATGTTTATAGCGTCAGCAGAAGCTAAACCAGATGTAAGATCAATTCCTCCTACATCTGAGTGAATATAAATAGAATCAGCTGCTGTCCCTTGGTTAACACGAATCTCAATTGTCTCGCTTGTTCCTCCATCCGCATGCAAGTAAATATCTTGTCCAGCATTATCATCTGCTGTAATTGTGCACGTACCTGCGCTCATGGTAAGGCTGTCACCCGCTGTAATAGAACCAGTGACAGAAGGGCTAGCATCAAGATTGACTGTGACACTGTTGCCTGCCCCTGCGGTATTGATGTTTGTACCACCCGCAATATTTGTTGCCCCGAGTAATGGATTCGCAGTTCCCGAATCTGTAGGGAACGAGCTTGTCGTTGCACCTGAAACTTCCATATTTATTGTGTTTGCACCATTTGTAACAACCAATGTTCCACCGGTGGATGTGATATTTGCCCAGGCTGGATCTAATCCAGTTGCACCAATTAAGACCTCTCCATCGTTTCCACCAGTTCCTTCAGCTGTCGTGATTTGCCACGAAGCTGTGTTCGCAGATACTGCTACAAGAATATATGCGTTTTCTGTGTTAGTATCGATCCACAAGGTCCCAAGCTCCGCTATATCACTCGTAGTTGGTATTCTATCAGCGATTATAGGAGCTGGAAATATATCTTCCAAAGGAGATGATAATCCGTATCCCCTCTTTTGAAATTGTTTTCTTGTTGCCATAAAACTCTCCTTATTGAGGTTATTCATTACTATCTTTTTCACTAAACCCTGTTTAATTCATAAAAAAAACGGTTATTTTAGATTTGTAATGAATTTTTCAATACAAATAGAAAGGGAGATATGAGGACAAATAGACAGAGAATATCTATAGACTTGCCAAAACCAATCTATCAGCACCTAAAACGTGCTGTTAGAAAGAGGAATGTAACAATGACGCGCTTCATCACGAGAGTATTGGTATATGCGATGAAGCGCGATTTAGAATTGCGTTAAAGAGTGCCCTCAAGTTGGCCCGCATATTTATAAAGCCATCTTTTCCTGAGAGGCATTTTTTCTATGTCTTTTTTGGTTTTCTTAATTCGTGATTTTCTTCTGCGCTCTGCTCTTATATTTTCCCCCTCTTTAATAAGCGCTGCGACATCTGTTCTTCTTACCCCATCAATAAACTGCTCCATGAGATCTCTTCGTTCTTCTGCTGTTCTATCTAAAACCTTTGACTCTAAACGATCAGGAAGTTTATATCCATTTTCTCTTACAATATCTTGTGCCGCTCTTGCCTTAACAAACTCTATATCATTTAACGTCATTTTAGAATTAATGATGCTCTGTAGTCCTTCTCTGGTATTTGCCAAACTAGGAATAGATCTTAAATATTGCAAAATTTCTGTCTGGGTTATATTAGCTGTTCCCATAACATCTTTAATATTTCTAATAAAAGATGTGCTAAGCTTGTCGAATTCTTGAGCATCAGCAGTCATTAGTCCTGTAAAATCTGCGCTCATACCACCAAAAAGCCTTGTTCCTTCTTTCATTTTCTTTATAGCAGCATTATATGCAACGGGACCTAAAATCCCTTTTTCACTAAGTGTAAGCATTCTAAGTAAATCTTTTTGTTCTTGCTTAATACCATTGTATCTCTTCATCGAAGACTTATAGTATGGCATCTCGTACTTCTTTGTCTCTTGATATGACTTGAGCTCTTCTGTCTCTTCAGCGCCTCTTATTTTTTCTAGTTTTTCTTTCTCTCCAAGATACTGATTTCTATATTTTAGAAGCTGGTCTGATATTTTATTAGTTTGTTCTCTTATTTGCTTCGGTGTAAGCCTTTTTTCTTTACCACGAGCAAGCCCCATTCCTTTTTTTAGATCATCGTTTATCTGTTTTTTTAGTGACTTTACCTTGTCTCCTAACATATCAAATGCCATTTTTTCTAACTGACCTGGGTCATCAGATATTCCTTGTGCTTGTAGTTCATCCATAAAGTCTGCTATATATTGTTCTTTTTCAAGAGCAATATCCTGAATTTTTGCTTTACCGCTCTTTACTCTTTCAATGGCAAGTTTTTGCTCTTGCTCTTCAATTTTTTCTTGATCAGATTTCATTTCATCAACTTTTTTTGAAAATAAAATTTTTGCTAATTTATCTCTATTTTCTCTTCTATCTAATTCAGGAGCATCTTGCACAGACTCAAAGAAGTCTTGAAAATCATCTTCGCTTTTAATATTTCTAATTGCGTCCTTTATATTAAATGTTCTTTTCTTCCTTTGTTCTTGTATTTTATCTAGAGAATCAGATACTGGCTTATCATGATCACTTGGAAACATAGATGTACCAGTAAGTAATTTAAACTCATCAGGATTTATTGGGCTGTAATCTTCTTTTAGATCCAAACCATTAACGAACATATCAGTTAATCTTTCACGTGCATCTCTTGTTTTCTCATCAACTCTTTGTTCTAAAAATCTAGGTATTAGTCCACTATTATCAGCTATTATTTGATCTGCTGCTCTACGATCTAGCTGTTTTAAAGCGTTCATGACAAGCATATTCTCTGCAACGCGAATTCTGCCTTCTGGAGATTGAAGCAAGTTAGGTATAGTTGATAGATACATATTTACTTCTCTATTTGTTATGCGAGCTGTGCCAAGTACATTCTTAATATTAGCTAAGAAGTCTATGCTTAACTTATCCATTTCTTGTTCATCAGCAGAAAGTAGTGCTGTCGGGCGAACACCTACCGCTTTTCCAAAAGAATTTAAAAGAGCATTCATGGTTGACTGAGTAACATTTTCATCCTGTGATAACCTTATTATTCTTTTTAATCTCGCATCATCAACTTCTGCTGCACCTGCTTGCTTGGTTATCTGATTATAATAAGGCCTGTTTTCTTTATTAATCTCTGTCTGTATTTTTCTTTGTCGTTTTTTCTCTGCAAGCTTCATGTTGCGTTCACGAATTTCATCTTTTAGCGTTAATTCTTTCCGCTTTAATTGATCTGCTTTTTTACTAAAAATAAGCTTTGTTAAAATTTCTTTTTGTTCTGGGTCTTCTATTTCGGCAACTTTATTAACCAAATTATCTATATCTTCAGATGTTTTAACTTTTTTTATTTCACTTACTATAGTCTTTGGTTTGACAGGCTGCTCTAATCTATCAAGCTTTTTTACTTCATCATGAACTTCTTTTTCTATAGCTATTTCATCTTGTTCTTTGTATCGATCAAATATCTCTTTGCGCTCTTCTTCTGTTGGTTCAGCGGCTTTTTTCCATTCCCTCAGATTTTCTTCGTATGCCTCTTCTTTTCTTTTTTTGAATTCTTCCGGTGTTTCCTCATACTGTGTTCCATACATACGATCAAGTTCTTCTTGTCTTGCAAGCTTTGCTTCTTGTTTAGCTTTCCACAGTTCAAATCGATCCTCCATCTCTCGCTCTTTATATGCCCTTAATGTATTAAGGTCTTCTTCCCTCATTCTTTCTGCTTCTTCTTCTGGATCATAAAATCTACCAGGGTCTTTTATCTCAGGAAGAGAAAACGCTGTACCCCCAGGATCTGGTAAATCAGGCAATGTAGATTGACGCGGATCTATATAATCTTCGTCTGCGTAAGCACCTAAATATGGATTATACTTTGCCATTAGAACTCCTTAAAATGGTATCGTCGTTGATTGAGGTTGACCGTACATAACCGGAGGTCTAAACCCAAGTAATCCAAGATATTCTTGACGTCTTTGCGATTGCTGTTGTTGTAATAGTTGAGCTCTTCTCAAGCCATAATCTTGCAGACCTCTTTGTTGTTGAAGTTGCATTCCAGCTCTTTGTAATCCAAGACCCGCTAATCCAAGCACACCTCTCTGCTCAAGACCTGCTTTATCAAGAGCAATCCTTCCTAGGCCAAGTTCTCCTTGTTGTTGGAGTGCAGCCCTTTGCATTTGTAAACCTCCAAGCCCCAAGTCCCTCTGTAATCTCATTTGTTGTTCTCGTTGCCCCAATCCTGCACGTTCCATTGCAAGACGTCCTACACCAAGACCTCTTTCAGTTTCTAATCTCCCAAGCCCTAATTGCTGTTCCAATCCAAGTCTTCCTCTTTGCATAGAAAGTGCACCTCTCTGTAGACCTAGTTGTGCTCTTTGTAGTGCATATTGTGGTTCCATGCGTGCTCTCATTGCTGCAAGAGACTCTTGAAGTTGTGCTCCAGCAGCCCCAACTGTTTTTGCAAATCCAGATCCACGCATACCTCCCGTTGCTGCAAATCTTTCTGCAATGGTCGGTATAGTTTCTCTCTTAAACCTTCCCATTGCCTGTCTTTCTATCGGATCAAAGTTTAACTCAGGAAGCTTATCTTCTGGCGGCATTTCAGGAAGAGCCTGCGGTGTTAATTCTCCAATCCTTGGAAGATGGGGCATTTGAGTTTGTGCAACATCTCTAACTTGTGGCTGTGATATTCTGCCTAGCTTTGGTAATGGTCCAGTTTTAGGGAGCCGTTGAGGTATTTGTGGTATGTCAATAGAGCCTTGCGCTTCTGGAATATCAACAAATTTGCCTGGGCTCATAAGCCCTGATAATCCTGTCTCATATGCTCCTTCCATCATTCTTTGAATCTTCGGTGAATACCTTGGAGCTTTTGTGGTTATATGGGTAAACCCTCGCATTGTACTTCCTTTCTTATTTCATACCGGTTATATGTATTAATATAGTATGGTTCGAAACTTAAAGGAAAGAGTATATGGGGAATAAAACTGAATATGGTTCTTTTGTGCCTACCACGTACAATAACGCACAAAACAAAGAAACACGATTAGCTCTAAATCAAATTGCACTAAGCTGTAATTCAAAAACTAGCGGGCTATATGATACTGATGAATTTGTTACTGGTAACTTGTTTTTTCCTAATCCAACACTTGCTTCTACAACTGAAAGAGGAGTGTTGCGCCCTACCTATAGAAAAGTAATTAATTTTGGCGCATTGCCAAACGCTACAACTAAAACAGTAGCCCATGGGTTAGATATACAAAGTTCGTGGACAGTTACAAGACTATATGGAGCAGCTACCTCTACAGGAGGTAGTTTTATACCAATACCTTATGCACACCCAACACCAGCTAATACTGTTACCCTGAGCGCAGATTCTACTGACATAAGAATAAATACAGGTATCAATAGATCTACATATACCAATACGTATGTAGTTCTAGAATACATCAAGACATAATTAGAATTCGTGCGTCTTCATTGTATGTATTACCATTCCATTTAAAACAAAATTACTTAGTGATATATCTCTATCAGTCATTTGATCGTCAGTGAAGTATATTCTCATTTGAGTACACTCACCTTCAGTTTGAAAATATACTGCATGCCAAAATCTATCCTGAATAGCTTCAAGCGGTTGGTCGGAGTACGCAGTAGTAGGCAATATTCCAGTTCCCAGTATAGTACCTGTAGTTGTTCCTTCTGTAATCATAGAAAGAGTAGATGCCGACGGATAAGAATCCACAGTTATTTCGCCTGTTGGTGTTCTGTCTACATAAAAATCTACCTTTGCCAAATATGTCTTGTCTCCTAGTTGTGTATAAAAATTATATTGCTTTGTAAGAATATCTATTCTACTTACAAGCGCACAGGTCCCAGCCCCAGAATATGTTCCTGTAACCGTCGGTGGCGAAACTAAAGTGAAGGAATTATCATTAACTCTTACGATTTTATATATTTTGTCGTTTAACTCAGTAATCCCGGTTGCATCTTCAATTAAAACAAAGTCGTCTGTTTGTAGGTTATGATTTATTACGGTTAAAGTAACCACACCTCCAGATTCTACAATGTTTGTAATAGTCAGTGATTTAGCGTTTCTATCAACTTCTGTATCAATCAGAAAAGTATACCCTTGCTGGTTCCCAGCAATAACCTGTTCTTGTGGACGCTCAAAATATCCAAATGCTGTAATTGTATCATCATTGAAAGCCCATGCTCTTGTTATATAATTAAATACTAAAACCCTATCGGGAAACTTGGCATTAGTAGTTGAATCAGGGATTGCCCAATAAACCATTTCAGCGTTATAATCACGAATACCGTATACGCGACGGACGCCATCATTATCATTATTAAAGTCAAAGACTTCATCGGGAATTTTTTCATCTATTCTCTCTACGTTTGCCCCATTGCATGCATGTATTCCTGTGTTTCCAACACCTATCATTACCTTATCAAATGGAACAATAGAAAATGTAGATTCAGAACCAAGCTCTATGTTTATTTGTTGCCACTGAAAAGGCTGTACCTGGTTCCCTGTATATACTAACTCCCAAGTACTTCTTTCAAAAAAAACAATTAACCTGTCTCTCAATAATTTAGCGCTTATTATTTGTTCTTGTGTGTAACAATCAATAAATCCGCCCTCTAAGTCCTGCCGAAAAGCATCTGTATCTAATGGGTTTCCTATTTGCGAGTATCTGCATCTATTGAAAAATGTAGCACCGGAACCGCTTACTATCTCTTTTGTGTTTAAAAATAACAATCTCTCTTTAAACTGTACTACAATGCGAGCGCTTTCTATTGTATTTGATCCACTCAGAAAATTAGGATTAATTGTTGTCCATGTGCTACCATTCCAATATTTTATCTGATCAGCTGCATTGTAGTTAACTACATACATCAAAGTTTGATCCGCTGTTACACCTCTATAGTTTTCATAAGAATAAAACTGTGCATCACTTCCAGTCCACGTTGCAGTTCCAGCCCTATCCCAACCATCTGTTGAATCGTACAAATATGCAAATTGAGTATCGAACGATAAAGTATTTTCATCATTGATTTCGTCTTGCTCGTACAAAGCAAAACCCATGCATGGGGTAGATGGATAAAAATATACATCTTCACTGGCAACTGATCCATTTATAACATATGCACCGGTAGACGTGTTGTATGTCCGAACAGTTGAAGACCCACCGCTAACAATCATAGTGCTTGGTGTTCCTGTTGTTGTTACAGTAAAAATTTCATCATCGATAGAAAACTGTTGGCCTACAGAAAACTCTGCTCCAGGAACAGTTCCTGATATATTTCCAGATCCATCCGTTGTTCCTAGTTTAATTCTCAATCGAGATTTTAATGGCTCTGATTCATCTGTTGGTACACTGCCAAATCTCTTTCTGACTCTCCCTCTAAAAACATATGAATTATCTAATCTCGCAAATGCGTCATTTGGTATAAGAAAAGGTTGCAAATCATTTTCTAAACCTACATTAATAGGAGCAATGAGAAATCTGTCATATGCCATTATGGTCCCCTCCAACCCCAACCACCTAATTGATTATCAGTTTGTTCAGTGTATATAGTTGCCGCTCTCTCTTTAGTTTGTTGTACAATAGTCCTTCTTAAAACTAGAGTTTCTTGATGTTTAAATTCAGGCATTATAAGAGCTGCTCCCTCTATATCCGTTCTGTCTTCAAATATCTTCTTAGCCGCACCATATGCGATGTATTGCCACCACTGTTCAAGATCAGGAGAAGATCCCGCAGCAAGCAATTCTGTTGCTCTTTTATATATCTGTACTTCAACCCTATAGACTTTATCTGGAACTGGTCTGATTACAAACTCATTGTTAAAATAAAGAGCTGCTTCCGGTTGCGCTGCTACGTATGGAACTGTTTCACTTTCTATTGTCTCACCAGATGCTGGTGCTGCCGAAAAGTTTAAAGTGAACGCACCAGTAAGATAGTTAATCGTTCCGGTACCATCGCCTGATAGACTACCTGCGCCATCATCACTAAGTCTTAACCCATCATTATTTGCATCAATGGAAACAAATGTAACATGATTTTTTAAAATAGGTCTATTAGAAAGAGTTCCAGCAAATGCTGTAGTTGCTCCATCTCCGGTTGACCCAACTGATCCTATAAAATTAACTTTTGGATATAGCTGATAAAAACCTTCTTGGTCTTGTACAAACCACGCCTGCTTACCCGCTATGTATATAGGTTTATCAGTATTTATTTGAACGTTAGGATCTATTATAGATGTTCCATATGTATCAACATCTGGTTCAGTATAGAAAACAAAATTATCACGGAGTGTATGCAACCTGAGATTTTCAGGCATATCATACTGCACAAATGTGTTTACATACTCATCCAAATCAACATCAGATAATTGTGTGGTTGACGGGCTTCTGGTTAGTCGCCTTACTTTCTTTCTTATTGCCGCAAGGGTTGAATCTGCCATTACTATTCCTTTAAGTTAAAACATTTTGAGTAGCACCACCCAAATTAGCGCTTATCTCTCCTACCGGTATAGCTTGAGCAGTTGCATTGACATACCATGGAACTGGTGATGGAACAGCAAATGTATCAAATTTTGTGGTATCAATGTTTATAGTAAATGTTTTTGCCCCGGTAACCGTTATTTCCCCTTTTAATTTGTCAGCCTGTGTCATTCCAAACTGACGTGGGACCACGAGGCGGACAATATCGCCATCCTCGTAGTCATGATCTGTTGTTGTTGTTACAGCAGCAGGATTTGCTTTAGTTATCGCAGATATATGTTTAGCCGCCCTTTCAAATGAAGGGTCAGAATTCACATAAAATCTCATTACTACACTGCCTCTACTGTAACAATTTGGTCTGCATTATTTGGAAGGTCATCTATATCCATAAACTCCAAACTCTGAAAACCGAATCTATTTACTTTCTGTCCTATTCTCATGGAAACTTTTCCGCTCTCATCTTGAGCGTGTTTGTGAACTGGATAGCTACCATTATTATTCAAGTGTTTCGCTACTCCTAAAGGTATTGTATATACCTCTCCGTCCACCATATCGTATCTTTCTACTGGATCTCCATGATACTTCTTGTAATTAAAGCTCATAGATCCACCAGGTACTTCGTAAAAACGAAAGATACCTTTTACAGGTTGTCTGTCCTTTTGTCTCTGATATTCCAAATTCTTCGTATTTTTCTTAACTGCATCAGTTGTCTTTGTTATTGGCTTCGCCGTTTTCATACTATTCCTTTTTTTAGAGGGAGTGCCGAAGCACTCCCAGTATCCACGAAAAGAAGAAAAATTACTCGTTTGTTACAGCCCATGATTTACCAGCTACCCAGTAAATTACATCGTTCAATGCGCCGGCAGGACTATCAGTACCTGCTGCTAGCACCATTCCAATATAACTTTGGTTTTCTGTAGCATCATCAAGAAGATTTTGGTATCCATCTTCTGCTGCTTCCCCAATAGGAACCACTTGAGCTGGTGTAAACCCACCTGCTGCCTCTGCGGTTGTTGGGAATGCGAATGCTGTGAAACCACTAGAATCAATATCAACAGTAATTGTGTTGTTTGTTGTATTGACTGCTGTAATCGTACCGGTCAATCCGTCCATTTCTGTCATATCGTAGATTGTAGGTACAGTGAAACGAACCTTCTGTCCTGCGGTGTAACCGTGAGTAACGGTTAGCGTTACAACAGCACTTGAAGCTTGTGTAATTGCAGAAATATATCTACGTCTTGGATAGAAAATAGGATCCCAGTTAATTGGCCTGAAGGAGCCTGTAGTACCTGCTCCAGCCAATTGAGCCATATGTGCAAGTGTGAAGCTTGTATTAGCTACAACACTTCCTATTGTAAAGTCGATTCCGCCTAATTGCTGTGCACCAGTAACATTAATCATTCTGACAATATCACCGTTTTGCAAAGTAGCTGTCGATGTAGCAGATACAACCGGAGTTGCAGCTGTCGATACAGCAGATACTGTGCTATTTAGTGCACCAACAGGATTAGCGGATGTATCTACCAATGTAAATCCACCACTAGTCAGTGTAACTGGAGACATCGATTCATCGGCTGCTAACTTTTGGTACTCAATACCAGTGTCAGAATCCATTCCTCGTTGCCAGTAAAAAGCTACACCTGTACCAGCACCACCTGCTGCTGTAGTTGTGTAGTTATATACTTTCATCCAGTCTACATCAGACCTCAATTGGAGAACTTTTTGATTTCCATCAGCAGTAAAACGTCCTTGCTGAACTATTGTTTCGAAAGCCATCGTTATCTCCTTTAAGATCTAGTTGCGCGAAGGTTAATAACCCAAAGATCGTTTGTGATCCTCGGAACCTCTGCGAACTTGTAACCAACAGAACTATTAAGAGCAAGTGGACCATCATGTATTGGAGGTCGATAAATAAATGTTGCACTATATTGGTCTTGCTCTACGCATGCATACGCTTCCATACCTACACAGAAGATGTTGTATACATCTGCGCCAAGGTTAGATGCGTTGTTAGACACAGAACCGATGGAAGATACCAAGAATCTCAAGTTACCTATCGATCCCCACTCGGAACGCAATGCATTCATAGGAGATGGGTACTGATTCTTGTGAATAAAACCAGCGGTTGCATCAAGATTACCGGTAAGCTGTGTCGAGCAGAGCGCAAAATAAGCGTCTCTAACTGGTGCTGTACCAAACTTATCTGCACCTTCTATGTTGTCCATAACTGTATATGCGTCGTTATTAAGAAGTGTTCTCACAACTTCATCAACATCGTTACGTGTGATTTCAGTTGGCGAATCTCCGTTCACGCCACCAGTACAGTTAATGAAACTTGCTGTTGCTGCAAGCATGTCTCTTGTTAGTTGATCCTCTGTTTGACGAAGAGAAACACCCAAACGCGCTACTGCTTCGTTTAGAACTGGATCTTGGTTTTGGAGAGTAACTTGTTCGTTAATCTGAACATATGTTCCGTAGAACGAAACTTTTGCGTCAATATCAACTGCTGTAAGTTGTTGTGCAGGAGGCGTAATACCTGTGTTGCCCAAAGGAACCATCGCAGTATCAAGAGCATTATAACGTCTCATACGTAAGGTTGTACCGCCATTTGCAGGCATTGTTTTTTTCATAGCAGGGATCTTGTGGATCATTGACGGTACTGGTACCGACAAAAGCTTGTATGAAAAGGACTGTTGCACTGGAGCAGGCAAAGTACTTGTTGTTGTTATTGCCATTACTATTTCCTTATTACTTAAAATCAATAAGAACTATCAACTTTAAGCTGGACGAGTGCTTGATTATACGTCCGCGAGGTGGCGAGTCTCAGTGTACGCCGACAGGGCAAGAGAGCGACTCTTGTATTAACGCTGATTCAATATTACAAAAAATAAAAAAAGGAAAAAAGGGATCGTCGACAACTTGTCGACGTTTTGTAGACAACTGACCATATTTCCCATCCGGGAAAAATGGTATCCCTGACAGGAATTGAACCCATACCTCCGCATAGAAAGTGCGACGTCCTAACCACTAGACCACAGGGACTCCATAGGGGGCCGAAGCCCCCAAATATAGGAGCAATTGTTAGTATTTTCTTCTTGCTTCTTGCATCTCTTTAACTAAAGAATCTTTAAGCTCTTGTGTCAATCCATTTGCAAAAGCATTTGCTTTGGATAATGGACTATCGCCCTGTTGAGGAGACACACTGCTTAACGGTCTCGGCTTTTTAATATTTTCTTGAGCTTTTGCACGCTCTTTCTCATATTTATCTTCTTTATATATTCCCAGGCGCTTAATAGCTTTGTATGCAGCAGAATACTTACTGTACGTATCGGGGTTGTACTGAATCGACGCCATGAGATCCGGATCCGTTTTGCTAAGTTCTGAAATATTTTCATCAGTTAATACCTTATCTAAATCTTTATATGTAGCCTTTAGGCGCGCTTCTGCTGTCATGTGAGTTGCTTGCTTTTTGTATTCGCTCAACTCTTTTTCTAACTCTTTCTGTCTTTTTGCTATTTTCTTAAGATGTCTTATCTCTGCAAGTTCTTCATCTGATCCAAAACCCATATCTTCTTCTGGTTCTGGTTGTGTCGCCTCTCTCTGCCTTTCTTCCATCTGCCTTATCATTTTTAACGCTTCATCACGTTCTCTTTCGGCACGCTCTCTCGCTTCTCTCAGTTTTCTGAAATGCCCAGCTTGTTCAGTTTCCTGAGCGCTCGCTTGAGCCGTTTGATCAACTTCTTCTGGTGCCGAATTCCCTGGTTCATTAGGATTAATGTCTTGTCTTGGCTCGACATTTTCGTTTGTCGCTTCCAACATACTTCCTCTCTTTTCTTACTCATTACTATTTTAAATCTCTCCGTTTAATTCCATCGCACGTTTCTTAAGTGTTCCATCTTTATAATCCATGCAGAAACCCAATAGTTGCTTCTGTTCTTTGGGTATTAATAACGCATTTTCTATAAGATAATCCACTGTGTTCCTATCTGGAACACTCCATAAGTATTCGATTGTATCTGACATCCTCTTGTATACATATACATCCTGATCATCATTTGGGGTAGGGCATGCCTTTTTAGGAATAAAATTGTCTTTAAATACTCGCTTTCCTTTAAATATAGTTTCTTCTTTCTTTTGTACGTCGATATAAAAATCACCTTTATACAACTTTCTTCCACGCTCTGCGGCATCTACTAGTTCTTCAATGTACTTTGGTGTTTTCATTTGAGCATAATCCATCGGCGTCATACCATCTTTTTCATCCCATGTTTTTTCCATGTGATCTTTGATGATCTTGCCAGCCGTATATCGTTTCTCCATGCATCTCCTTACATGTATAGACGTTCATTACTAATGTGTAATATACTATTAGTAGGAGTATGATGTAATAGTAAATGGAAAGGGTTAATTATGAGGAGAGTGTTCTTAATAGCATTGCTTATGTCAATGTCTGTGCCCACTATTTCAATCTCACGCCCTAAATTGAAATTACGACGCAAAAAAAGAGCTCGTATTTCCAAAATAGACCGTAGATTGAAACAAGAGCGTTTCGATAATATAGAACTTGACGAGATGGAGAATAGAGAACGTCAAGAAACAGATAATGTGGCTCGATGCCTAGACGCTACCAAATCGGTGGTAGCAATAGCTGCAAGCATCACAGGGCTAGGTATAACTATAGCTACATTCGTTATAGGATTAGTAAACCAATTAAATGATTAGAAATGGGGGCAATTAAGCCCCCTACTTGACTGAAAAAATATACTAATCGTTTAAATTAATATATTTATTCAAAGAAAATCTTATAAGTCACTCAAAGAGACAAACATAGGATTAGATGGCTCTTCATCACCTTTAATAAGTTCATCTACTTTTGCGCCTAAATACTCAGAAGCTTTGTCAGCAGCTACCTTTGTAGCCGCATCAACTGCTATATTCTTCCCCCAACCCATCAGACTATACAGTGCGCTCGTAGATAAATATTTTTCCATAAATCCAGGCTCTTTTGGAGCATTTTCTTTTTCTTTTTTCCTCTGTTCCTTCCATCGTTGTTTATGTCTCTCTTGATGTTCACGTCTTTGTTGTTGGTTCATTGAAAAACAAGGAAAAGATATACAAATTAGAGTTAAAAGCATTAATTTTTTCATAATTCCGTCCTTTATGGTATAGTGGGGACACATGGTCCCCACAGCAGTCCCTTATCAACAGGAGTTTATTTGCCTGAGTTTTTCCAAGCATCCCAAAGAGCTTTTATAACTTTTGCAGCTATTCCTTGTGTGTGCTTTTTCTTTGCAGCATTATATATTTTCTTGCAAGCTTCTTTGTCTTTCCAACGTGGATTATTCATAGCTTGTACTGAAGCTGCACCACTAAGTAACATTATGGATAAAATTAAACGTTTAAACATATCGTCCTCCTAAGGGATAATACAGTTAATAAAATAAACACTTACTCACTGATTACATGTTAACAGCATTATTTTATTTTGTCAAACCTTTGACATGTTTGACGCTTTTGACGTCCTATGGTACCATAAGAGTGGTAAAAGAAAGGAATTAATGAAAAAAGTTGAAGATTATATGACTGTTGCAGAAGCAGCAGAGTATTTGGGGGTAAAGAAGAACACTGTTCGAGGATGGTGTAGAAGAGGCAAACTTCCTTGTCATATTAACCCGGTAAATGGTTTTAGGTTGTTTGATATTAAAGATTTAAGAAAATTACTAACATTAATCGAAAGGCGAAGAGATGGCAAAAGAGTACTTCCTAAAAGGAATTTTAATAGGCTTGACGTTAAACGTTGCGACAATGCTTCCTATGAAGAATTTATTAACCCAGACAAAGATAACTCTGAAGGGAGCATTGAGCCAAAGTGATCAATTTTTAGATCCAAAAATGATGTATACGCTTGATGAGCATAGATTAGGTGTTACTGTATTAATAATGCAATTAACAAACCTTATAAGTGAATGTTGTGCTTTATTTCACAACACAAAAGAGAAAAAGTATGGCTCTATGTTAAAGGTGTTAATTGTAATGCGTATGGGGCTCGTTAAATTAAAGAAAATATTGAGCGAAGAGCATAAAGGCGCGTTTTCTTTTGCATTAAAGATAAATAAGCTACGCAACCAATTTATCAAAGACGGACATATGAAAGAGCTATTAGATGGCATACAGGAACTAGAAAACACACTAAAAGGTGATGTATTGAGACTCTTTAGGGAAATTAGGGATTTAGTTGAATCTTATTCTATTCCATCTAAAGGTGATTGTTTGATTGCTTTTAGTAAGTATTTTTAATTAAAGCTCCGCAGGCAAACCCGGGAAACCCTGCGGAGACATAAACAAAAGGATAAACAAGAAATAAGAAATTAGCCCTTATTCTTTTTTTTCTTCTTTTTCTTTTTAGAGAGGCCAGCCTCGTTAAGCGCTATTGCTACCGCTTGTTTACGATTTTTGACCTTTTTTTTACTTTTCCCAATATTGAGTTCACCCTCTTTGAACTCTTCCATTACTTTCTTAACTTTATTTCGTTTTTGTTTCTTACTCTTTGGACATTTCTTGGCCATTTAATTTCCTCTATACCCGGCCGAGACAGTATATATCAAGAAAGACTCTACTGTCCCGACCTAAGATTGTTACCTGACACGCGTAGTTTGTTCAAACTGAAGCTGCTTTTTCACCTTACTGTTTTTCGTTTTAGGCCGCATGTTAGGGGGTTTACCTAATATATCATACGCTATTTTAGTAGCGTCAGACTTGAATCTTGGCATGACAGGCATAATTGTTCCTAGAACTTTTCAGAGTTTATTGGCTTTTTGCCTTTCATATCGCTCTTAACTTGACGGTCGATTCCAGATATTCTGTCATCTAACCCTTCAGGCATATTATAACCAGATGTTGGCCATGGTCTCATTACCATTGTCTGAGGCATATTTGCTACACCTCTATCTCGTGGCAACATGCCAGCATCATTTTTCTCTTGCGCCATCTTTGCAGAACGCCCAGAATAGGCACCATCATAATACTTTGCCATTACTATCTCCTTGGAAACTGCCGTTAACGTGCCGTTATTATGCCGTTAACTGACAAGGTTACAAACCTCTAACCGCAGAGGCTTTAATTTCTTACATGGCCGGCTGTTGCGGGCCGGCCATGCTACGTGGGTTATGTCCCACGCCGTTATCTTCTAAATATCCAGTTAAAGGTAGATTGCATTTTCGTGCAACCCCACTCTAAAACTGGTGTTAAATTCATTTCAATTTGCGGAGTAAGCCAATATGTAAGCACCCCTCCTACAACTGTACCAACAGCCAATCCTGTTTTCCCCGGATGCTTGATTGCTGTATTCATGATACATTCAGTAACTCTATTATTTACAAGTTTATCTTCTATTTTATCTAAAACACACGCATTAATAGGCGCTGCTGTAATAAATAAGGCTAACATCAGTTTCTTCATAGAAATCCTCTTATACTGGGCTCTGCTGCTTTTACAGGCGTTTTATCTAGTTGCGCCTGTACCGGTTTAGCACCAGTAGCCATTCCTGTTTTACCAATATCTGTCTTCGATTCGAGAGCCGCCATCTGCGTAGCTGTTTTCTGCTCAGTCTTTTTCTCTATCGCACCAGACGGTTCCGCTAGCTGCTTATTTTGTTGCAGCATCTGGGATAAAGCAACCAACTTCTGCATTTCCTCTAGATCCAGGTTCTCGATCTCTTTCAATGTCTTAACCAATGACAAGTAACCTTCATACTTATCTTTCTCAGCTTCGTATATTCGTTCTACTGCCATTGATTCATTTTCTGCTACACGGCTAGCACGCTCTAAGCCAAGCCCACGGTCTGCAATTGCTCTTGCTTCTGCCAATTCTGCTCGAGCTGCTTGCTCTTGCATGGTAGCTTGTCGTTCCTCTTCAGCGGCCTTCTGTGCAGCTTCATTTTGAGCTCTAACGGCCTCAACAAGATCTTTCTTGTTCTGCATTGTAGTAGCTTCAAGAAGTACCTCATCAGGTACGTTAACACCAACTTCACGCATTTGCAAGAGCTGCGCAAACTGCATTTGTCGTTGTGTTGTTGTGTTAAGACCTTCTTCAACTGCCGCGTCGTATCTACCAAACGCCTTATTATAAAATTGGTCAGCTGGCTCTTCTTCTATAATTCTTTTTACCTTCCCTGGAGTGAAATTATTTTGTATTACTTTGATCATCAATTTGCCAAGCAATTTCTGTGATTGGTCTAAACGATCAAATAAAGACTGTAACGTTGTGAGTCCTGCGCCTTGCCTTAACATGGCGAGTACCCCAGCTTTATCGTCTACAGCAGATCCCAATAACTCTTCATTCACACCAGATATTTCTTGTACCTCCTTCGCTAAGATCTCAGATAACTGAATCATCGAAGGAGGTATCTGGGGGGGGATAATTTGTTCTACATCAGCCATCATGGCCTCTTGCTTTAGAGCTAGCCCACGACCTTGCCCACTAAGAAATACATCTTTCGGATCTACCAATGCATTTTCTTTATACTTCCATCCAGAGTTTATTTGGCTTTCTAGTATATCTAATTCTATTACTTTTCTCCTATTGTACAAATACTGGGCATCTCGCAACCCTCTTACAACGCCTTGTACACGCCAAGGAAAATAAGGCATCTGCGGAACATAGTAACCCATAACTGGCACGAAAGGAAATTCATCGATTCCAATCGGATTAGGTCCATCATAAAAAACTTTCCCCTGTACCACGATCGCAACACGAACTGTTGGGACTTCATGTGAAGAAACTGTTATTTCAGGATAGTATCTTAAAAACTCCGCAAGGTCATCGTCTTTGCCATTCCACTCAAATGTTTCTCCTGTATTTGCATCAATCAATATCGTTTGATTTCGGTAATCTCTGTAATAAAATTCATCGTACGTGAGAAGGTTTTTCATGCCATAGTTATAGTTTTCTGGCATGAACTGAAACTTATTATCTCTTGTGCTTTGAGCAGAAAGTTCTAATATCTCGTTCTTGTGATCAGGGAGTAACGATATGCATTCTTTCTTGGTTAAAAATGACCTCTTCCATAAGCCATTACAATCAGAGAGATCTGCGTTTCTAAAGAATGGATCTATTAAAAAACTGTTGTAGCTACAATTATTTACTTTAATGTTTCCTGAAACTGGGTCTGATCTATAATCAACCCATATTTGCATTAGATTCATGCCCGTTATGAGAGCGCCTTCAAAAGCATCAGATATAGTTTCAAGTATTCCCTCTTGTTCAGTGCACCACATCATTATCTTAGAGAACTGGTTTGCAGTCTCCTCATCTGCATTATCAACTGGGCTAACTATGGTAGATTTACGAGTACGTCTTTGGTGTCCAGTTATCATGTTAACAACACGTCTTATGCGGTTAAAACTGAACAGACGTCGACGATTTAAAGGAATATTGCCATATAGATCATTCCATAAAGTTTGGTCTCCTGCGTGGAATCTCGTGTCGGTATCAGCCTCGGCCCAAAAAGACTGGTTTACAGATATTGCCTCAGAATAAAACGATTCCATTCTGGACAAAATACCTCGATCGTCTTCACTAAGGTATTGTGGGCCTATCTGAGGAAATAATGCCATAACTACTACCCTTAATTTTTTTATAAAACATCATTACTGTCATCAGTCTATGATGCTGAACTGTCCAAAACAAGGGTAGTAGTTGTCGATATGTTATTTTTTAAATATTTCTGCGTAGTCTTCTTCTTTATCTGATAATTTCCAGAATCTCTCGTTATCCAATCTTAATTGTTCCCATTTTTTTTCAATGAGATTATCGATCATCTTTGGACACCACACAGTATTTTTTTCTTTTTGCACTCCATAAATTCTTTCTGCCTCTCTACATTTGGCACACCGGTTTGTAATACTGAATTTTTCTACTTTTCCTTCAACTAGTGTTCTACACCCAGGGCATGCTCCCCAGTAGTAACAGTTGCCTTCAACTTTACCTTTCTTCATAATGATCCAGGTATTCCATACAAATGGCATTCGTTGCAGCTTAAACTCTAGCGTTGATGGAGTACACTTCGCACACGAACGACAACCGTTATTTTTCTTCATTGTATATTTTGTTTTTCTACAGATTCTCTTACAGATAGGACATGCAGCTTCATAGTAGTGGTGATGTTTTTGATAACCAAGATATTTTACAGCGATCCATCCATTTTCAACAAAAGGACACTTTCTTTTATCTTTCATTCCCTCTTCCTTGCTACATTATTGCCTTGAGTAGCAGCCACATAGTCGAGAACACGATTGTTTGCTCGCGCCAACAACATCTCTGCTGTTGTTACATACCAGTGGTTTTATATAAGCTTTTACCTTTTATCTTTAAACTTTAATACTTTTTGAGCTTTAACGTTTGAACTTTGAACTTTTAACTGTATACCATTCCCAAAATGGTTGCCTTTGCAGGGCATTGCGGATTAACAGTCCGCAACTGATACAGGACTCGAACCTGTGACTTCAAGCGTAATGGCTTGTGCTCTACCAGCTGAGCTAATCAGTTCGTTTCAAACATTTATCTCTTTTCGCTAAACAAGGCAAATATTTCAATCCGTGACATTTTGTCACGACCTGCTATTATTAAATTTTTACAGTAGAATTCTTCATAGATAGCTGACCATCAAGCGTCGATAATGTCTCTACTATTTTTTCCACTTCCTGGGAGACTTCTTTCTCATCAATGTTAATTATCAAGTCCATCGCAGAGGCGTTAACATCTGATCCAGAAATAGTAATATTGTTTCTAACTGCCTGAGCTCTTGCTGATTGCACCTTACTGTATATGGACTCTAAGAAGTATTTACGTGGCTTGGCAATTTCTCGTCTCCAAATTAACCATTCGGATATAGTCTTTGTTTCACCACAGACAGTTACCTGAGTAGAATCATTAGCTTTTGATATTCTCTGTTTTATATCTATTATATTATTTTCTAAATCTTTGATAGCTTGGCGCTCTTTCGATATAAAATCACGTGATCCACCAGACTTTTCATGTGGATCTCTCAAGTGATTTTGTCGCCACAAATATCCATTAATGAATTCTCTTTTCTTTTCTATGCGCTTTAATATTGTTTTTATTTCCTGTAACGCTTCTGTAATTGTCATATCATTCATTTTTATCCTTTGAGCTTTGAACTATAATATCATCAATTTACTGTGTCGTCACCTTCTGATAACCATTCACAATATTCTTCCTCTGTAACAGAATCTTTTCCTTCAAATTCATCCATAAAAACACTTTTACTTATAACATCATCGTTTTGCTTTACAGCAAAATATATTCTCTTACAGTTACGATATGTTGACTTATGGTATGACTTCATCTCAGAAAATATAAAGTCCTCAAAGTCTTGTATGTATTTAAAGAAGACACAGTGAGATACCATAACAGCAAAGAATGTTTTCTCATCAAGCTCTAATATGTCGCCTTGAGTGACATGAAGTCTATTTTTCTCATCTACCCGTTTTCCTATAGTATACGCAATAGTTGCTCCAAACATCTCGAACATACGATGTATCATATCACTTTTTTCTTCGCTTTCCATACAACTCCTAATTATATTGTGTGACCAACTTTATATCTGTTCCAAACACACTCTGGAAAGAAAGTATTACCTCTCCAAAATTATTCTCTAGTGTTGCTACCATGATAGCATTATTTTTCTTGTCTAATGTAATTGTAACGTTATGATTATCATCAAACTCACTTTTTATACAACAAAAATTAAACACGCTTTGAAGAAGATTATTTCTTTCAGCTAGATCTTTCAAGAACATCATATATAAAGTTCCCATTGGAAGTTTAGCGCGCTTATTATTTGAAAGATTTGCTATTGAAACACTTTGCTCATCAATAGTCCTCTGCATTACTTGTCCCATATCAATAATATGGTGAACAGAGGGATATTTACGAACTACCTCAAGTGTCTCATAAATGCGCTTTGCTTTGTCCATATCAAAAGCTTTATGCTGAAACATTACCTCATATTTACCTTCTTCATTCCAATAACCACAACTACAGAATCCATCTTCGTCTAGCACCATGTACAGGTGATCAGCCTGCCTTTCTGTTATAGGCAACCCTTTAAATAAAGATAAAGCTTCTTCTGAGATAACATCTTTCACAGCAATACTCCTTGGTTTCGTGTAGTGCTTACAAACCTTACATCTACGATACAATATTATGGTTTTAATTTTCGAATTAATGATAGCTCTTTTGAATACACGTTTTTTACCACATGTCCTACATTCAGCTTCAAATGCATATTCGTTATCGACTATTCCCCAAAATCTCTTGATAGTGAAATCTTCTAATTCTCTACCAAGAACACAACCTATATGGTCTTTGTATTTATCAGAGTTTTTATCGAGCGCTAGAGCTTTAGCTGTTCTTTCATGGTCTTTTCTTTGTTCCAATGTCCTTGTTCTTTTCTTTTTCTTGTTTTTCATTCGCCAAATTCCTTTCGATAAGCGAGCTTTATTGCTTGGCTAATTATAGCCGATCGCGTTGTTTTTTCTCCCTTCAATAGAGAATATGCATACAACTTCTTCAAGTTTTTATCTATTTCTTCACTAATATAAAACGTTACCTTCTTTTTCTCCATAAAATTCCCTTTACGTAAAGCAGTTATTATGGTATATTATACATATATAACAAACATGTCAATGAAAGGACAAAGATGACAGAGAAAGAAAGAATTGAAATGATGATTGAGGGTATACTTCTAGATCTTAAAGCTACAGCGTTGGCTCTCAATGGCGCTCATCCAGATGATTTACCAGAAGATTTTGACTTTGAGAAGTTTGAAGGTAACAGAGAAGCTCAAAAAATATTCGTAGGTAAAGTTGCAGCTGCACAGTTTATATTAGATCCTCATAGAGATTATATAGATAAACATTTCCCAAGATTTACTGATGCAATTGATAAAATAGAGGGTCTTATGTTTGCTGTTGATAGACAAATGAAGACACAAGGAATATGAAAAGAGTATTAATTATACTACTGTACTTTGTCCCAGTCGCATCTTTTTGTATGAAGAGGTGCGACTCAACATGGTTGGATGAAAGATACAGGAAAGTAAGAAAACAAATCAAAGAAAAAGAAAAAAGCAACGAGACAAAATACGAGATCGTAAATTCTCGTAAAAAATATAAGGACAAAAAATGACAATATATGACATTGTATCGCTGTTTCTATGTACCCTTACCGCAATGACTGCTGGTTTTATATTTGCTCGCTATACCGGGAAAAAGAAATGATATTATGGGGCACTTGGTCTGGAATAATAGGCAACATTATTGGACTTATAATAGCAGCTTTTATTATTCGTTATTTCACAAGAAATTGGGCAAAAGATGTGTATGATGCTGTGAAAAAATTGTTCGATGTGTATACAGATGAAGTATTCAATCAACGTAAAAGATTGAGAAAGCTGAGATCAAAGGTAGAAGATCAAGAGGAGATGATAAAAATCTTAGAAGAGAAAATAGAAGACCTTGAAAATAAGAAAACCCCCCAGGAAAAACGCTAAAACCCGGGGGAAAAGGAGTCCCGCTATGAATCGAAGCAGGAATTGTAGCATAATGAAGCAATTGTGCTATCTCATATATTTTACCAGATCATTGTACATTTCGTCAGCCAACTTAAAGTCTGTTGGCACTGTTTTCATAAAAGCTTCTTTGTCTTTATTTCGAACACATTCACGGGAAATGGAAGCAGAAATAGAAGATATGTCTTTAAAATCGTGATCCTCGTCTCGTCCTATTAATACTACTGATATTTCATCGAAATTATAAAAACCATGGTTTCCATTCACTCCATTGTATTCTTTTATCATGCTCCCAATAGTATCGGCCCTATCAGAACCAAATGCAGCTGCTAAGTCTCTGTATCCAGCCTGATAGAGCTGAACTAAAATAGGCAATAGGCTATGCGTAGCTTCAAATATATTTTCTTTATGCTCACTAAACATCTCACGAACATACTTGAGTTTAATTTCAGGCGGTAGCGGATTCTTTTTATTGTCATGAGACCTAGATACAAAAATTTTAATATCACTCTCTCCGGCCATTTTTGTTAGCGTATCAACTAATCTTCGGTGACCCTTGGTAGGGGGATTAAATCTTCCGTATGTAATAGCCACTCTCTTGTTATCATTAGGCCTTCTTTGATTGAGAAAGTTTATGTGCGAGAATTCGTCACGATTAACAAGTTTTATTGTTTCATCTCCTGGTAAAACAACAACAACCCCTTCATGGGCTGTTGGCTCTAGTCTATCTCCAACGCGCCGATAGGTTTTTATAGGTGTATTAAAGTTAACATTCTCTAGAAACTGATTCTTTAGTTTCATAATAAACTTATACAAATCTATTATCGGCTCAAGATAATCCAATGGTACACCTCTAGTTACTCTCAATCTAAGATACCTGTACCTATCTTTTGCTACACGAGTTTTTAATTCTTTTTCTTTATCCATTATTTTCTTATTGGCATGCCTCGTGTATAGACCAGCACTTATCTTATCTATATCCCCTCTAAGCACCATATAATTAACATATGCTTTAAATGACGCTGCATAATACTTTTCTTCTATTATTTTTTGGATAGTAGAGAATCTATCAATCATGTGAGGATCAGTTTTTTCTATGTATTCTCTTAACTCTGAAACGTTTTCTGTCATATCAGAATTTATATTGCCAACCAATTTATGGTCAATAACATTGATTCCTGGACCACCCAGTTTGTCCGTATCAATCTCGTATGTGGGCTTGTCTGGCTTATCGTATTTTGTATGGTACACAATACCTATTTTAGAGTTTTTAAAGTCTTCTGCGATGGTACTACCAAGTGGTACCGCATACGTTAGGGTGTTAGCCTGAAAGACATAGTGATCTATCCCATCTATCTTTTCTATGTTCATGTCTTTGTTGTTGTTGTCGTTTATATAAAGAATATCTGAGTCCATAGTATCAGATGTTGAGTCTTTAAGCGCTTCAAAAGCAGACGCTAGCTTTATCTTAAGCTGTGGTGATAATGATTGGTCTGCTTTTATGGCATCAACCGATTTGTATCTTTTATTTTTGGTATCTACCATACAAAGTCCTTGGCTCTATAAAAAACTTTCCATCTTCCTCATCTATCCCAGTTCTAATACCAGGTGATCCGTCCCACTTTAACGTGGATAAATATCTCAGCGGTGTAACTTTGCTAACTATACTTGCAGCGGCACTCAATGTTGCCGCTGCGAAGAAATTTGCTAGCTTATTTACGCCTTCATTTCCTTGATCAATGATAAGATCTTCAGCGTGTTTTATACGGGACTTGTTTTTCTTTGCCATTAAATCTCCCAGCTTCTAGAATTGGTAAATTAGCTTCCGTTGGTACATATATAACATCGCTCGTGCTTTCCTGTAAGCCGTGTATCCAGAGATACCTCAAATATGCTTCGTTCCCCTGCAGGGATTCCCCAATAATCTTGTTCGCTTTCGCTACTCCACGGGCCCGTTCTATCTCTGCTTGGGCCAGGTGCTTTGCTGATTCGTACTTCGCTTCCGCTTCCTTAATAGCTATCTGTCTATTCCATTCTGCTTGTTTTAGCTCTGCTTTCCCCGCTAACCCTCGTCGCCAAACCTGGTACTGTGGCTTCCACCAGTACGATGAAATGCTGTATATTATTGCGAATACGATAAGCCCAGCAATAACTTTCCCTACTTTCCAGCCAATTTTTATTAAAAACTTTGTTTCTTCGTCCATCTCCATACTCATTTTTTATCCTTTCTGTTTGGGTTTAACATCTCAAGAGCTTCACGCATTAATTCTTCACTGCCTCTGATCAAATAAAAAGGATCATGATCAGAGTTATCTATAGCTATCCATGCAACCGGAAACTTTTTATCTTTATTTTCCCTCGGAGGCCTGTATATTAAATCTTGCTCATTCATTTTTTTCCTCCTAATAGTTAAATGCCCACGAAGATGATTTTAATTCTAACTCAAATACCTCGTTAATAAGTGGTAAGTATTTATCTTGAAATGCTGTTATTGGAGTTATAAGGTGTACATAGTTGGAGGTAAAACGTAGAGTTATAACGCCTCCTTCGATTGTAGCTCCCAAAGTCTTTTTAAAAATAGATGATATATATCTACTAAACTCAAACCCTTCAACACTAACAGTCGCTCTCTTGTCTTCTTCTAACTCTTCAATCATGGAAACTAATTTTTCCCATTTTTCAACGTTTTCTTCGTTTTTTTTATATATATCCATGCGTCTTTTTCCTTTCACTTAACAAGAAAAAATAAATACATCGTAAACCAGTTCATAGCTAACCATATTATTGTCCCCGCTGTTATGTACGCAACTTGTTCTTCATCCAAGAGCGCTTCTCCTCTTTATATACTTTTGCACATAGGACTTATATTTTGTTTTCTTATCACAATTTAAACACCTATAATGTATTTCCATAGTCAAAACCTTATCAGTCTCCTCAACAGGAACGCTCTTTTGAAATACAACCTCAACTTTATTGCAATATTCACATTTATACTTTTCCATCAAAGAATATTTCTCCTCTTGTCTTCAAAGAAGCCTGGTAAATGCTCAGTCCCATATATAGCCTCTTGATAGTTTCTCTGTATGTCTTGAGAAGATAGCCCGTCTCTTGTCTTGGGCAAACAAACACAGAGATATCTCATGGCATCTGCCATGTGACTAAACTCATTGTGTAACGGCTTTGGTTTATATACCCTCTTCTTAGCATCATATTCTTGTCTATAGTTTTCTAAAGCTCTAATAAGTGAAACACAATTCTGATCATCTATCCAGACTTTTGGAAGCGTAGATCTTACAGCTTCGATTCCGTCCTCTACAGTGAGCTTATCAGCAACATCAAACGTGACACCTAACTGTCTAGCCTTCTCCCATCGTGTTATTCCTATACTAAGATCCCGTACACGTATGTCATGAGGAGCGAAATGTCTACCATACGTGTACGGCTTTTGTCGGAGTATCGTTATATAATGCTCGAGACCCTCTTTAGAGTTCTCATAGCAGTCAATAATTCTTATAACCTGTCCAATTTTTTGCCAAAAGATAATACATGTGCTGTCTCTCACGCCTAAATCCCAGGCTGTATTCACACGGTGACTTGGTTCCCATGGCACAGAACTTATTTGTCCATTTAAACGCATTCTGTCCAAGTATTTGGTGTAATATGCGCCCTCTACACCAGCTTCAAAGGAACAATAATATTCTTGCTGTATTAGGTCATCGCTCATGAGACCTTCTTGTCTTTCCTTTTCTATTTCTGCAAGTGGTATGTGGTTGGTGTCTTCTACGCTGAGTCTACATGACCACCAGTCTGGAGATTCTTTGGCTACGTTGTATAGTTCCCACATATGATTTTTGCCACGAGGTGTAGAGATAAATAAAGCCCATCCGTCATTGGCTAACAGGATGGGCCGAAGGAACTGGTAAGCTAGTGGGGTTTGCAAGGCATACTCGGAAAAAACAACACCTCGGGGGTTTGTACCCACTAGCGAGTCAATATTATCAGACCCAACCAACTGTATCAAACTATTGTTGGTTAGGGTTATTTTCATTTCCTGTCCGTTTTTCCCTTTAATTAGGGACGGAGGAATGTAATCGAGGAACTTCTCACCTGTATTGGTAATAGCGTCCCATATAACTTTTTTGGCCTGACTATAGGTCGGAAATACGTAATAGTAAACGCCTATCGTCTTCAGTGCTTGCCGTAACATTAAGTTGAAGGCAGTTATGTCCTTCCCTGCTCTCCTCGGCATCACACACAGGACTCTCCTGTACCCCTTGTTTTCGATCGCGTCGAACAGGGGCAGCTGATATCCCCTTGGAACGAACTTGTCCAAATACAAGCGGTCCTCTATGTCTAACTTCATACTCACTCTCTAGCTTCTTCACTACTCTATAAATCTCTTCTCTTTTCTTAGATTGTGTATGTATATGGCCACGTATAAGAATTAACACAAAGCCTGCTACAATACCTAACAAAAAGGTAATCGCCATATCCATTCCATCAAATCTGTTCATAATCTTGTTTCCTTTTATTTTTTTTCTTATATTTCTTTTTCTTCTTCTTTTTAACCGGGTACCACAAAAAGCTGGTATTGCCATTTAGTCCGATAATAGGCAGCATCATGTACTCATAATCATCTTCACTATCACATCCTGCAAGGATAAGTAGCGCCAGCAACATGAATACAACTCTTATATTCATATTATTTTTCATTATGCCATCTATATAGCGTTAAAATTAGATTGGTTAAACATATAATCACACCAATCAAAGCTATTATACAAAGAGGTACGTTCATAATCTTAGTCTCCCGGCTCAAATTTTTTTAACTTTCCTTCTTAGATTTCTTCTTAACGTCTATACAACTTTGCTGAAGCCCCTTTATTTGTGACTCATGAGTCTTGCCTGATCTTATTAGAACTTCTATCTGATCTTTGAGAACTACGAGCTCTTTGTCCTTAATTGTTTGCATGTCATTTTTTAGGTCTTCCCTGCTTCTTTTAGCTGTCGTAAGCCTTACTTCAATTCTATTAATATCTTTCGTTATATCGGATATTTGTGTGCTCATTTTTGATATATCACAACTGCTAGTAGATTTGTAAGCACCCAATGATTTTCTCGTATTATCAATGTCTGCTTGATTAGCAAAATACATGTATACGTTCATAACTATAGACGCGAGAATCAGTGAAACCACAATAAACATCATAAAGTTAATTGACATTACATTCCTTCCTGAATTTTTCTTTGTTTTTTAGCCCATTCAAGGCATTTCTCAATGTGCTCCTTAAAATTATTTTTATCTTCAATTGTATCGAGTGATACGCCTGGAACACGGGCAAGTTTATAGCCCTCAAGTATAGCATCTCCATTGGAGTTCCAAGCCTCGTCTCTTATTTCTCTTACCTTCTCATATGTTTCTTCTCCTTCGAATGGTTTATTTAGGATTTTTAACATTCTTTCAAAACAATCTATTTCATCTTCTACAGTTGGTGTAAACCAAACTTTATGGTGCATCGAACATTCCTGGGTATATAACAATATTTTCTATTTCTGGCTCATAGCGCCTCATTCTTAATCCTTCTGAAGCTAAATTAATATCAATACAGTTGCCACAATGAGACATAGTAACAGCTGGACCTTTAATAAGACAATTGTACGCCTCATCTATATCTATAGGGGTGATGTTAGTTTCAGAACACAGCTCCCATGCTGCACCATTCCACACATGTGTTGTTCCGGTATGCTTGTCATGCCAAAGTTCACCTATCCTTGAATCAACTAAGTCATGAGAATACTCATTTTTTGTTGTCTGTAGTGGTATCGCTGTTTTTATCATTTTTCTCTGGTACCTCATTAGTTTTTGGAAACTCTTTTAAGTATATCACTTGAGGAGCATCACTCTTGTTCTCGTTTTTATTCTTCAAGTCTGCGTGGTATTTGTTGCACCCATCCCACTCCTTACTGTATAAGTGTTGTGAGTGTAATAATGGATGTGGGTTGTTTGTTCTATCTATCATCATCTGTTCTCGTCGTATCGATAGTATATTTCTACACTGTTCGTAGCAATGTCGCAAGTATGGATTTTTATCGCACCACTTGCTGAATGTTTGGTGATTCACGCCCTTCATTATATAGAAATGTCTTATGTTTACCACTTCTTCATGTTCAAAAACAAACTGGAGCATCTCGTCTCCAAATTTCTCTAACATTGCCTTTGTCATATGTCCCTGAGGGCTCATGTGAAACTCCATAGCCTCTTTACTAAAGGGAGTTTGCACTTTTCTTTTCCTTCTTGTTGGTTGTACGGTATCTGTAGTAGGGGATTTGTCACTCATCTTTATCTCTCCTTTTGATAGTGATTTCTGTTCTTGGCTCATTACTATATTTTTTTGTGAGCTTGCTTGAATATATTATGCGATCGTTCTTGTACACTATACCAATCATAGCGTTATCAACAAAGTTAAAGAGAGATAGGAGTGTGGGTAACGTTTGGTGGTGTGTTGGTTTCTTATTGGATGTAGGTGTTTTCATGTGACTGTCTATGTAAAATGTTATCTCAACTTCTATTGGTTCTTTGATTAGTGGGGCCTCATCTCGTAAATTTCTTAATCGTTGCTCGAAGCAAAAGCGTTGATGTTTATAGTCATCCCAGATTCTTGGGTTATCTGCATTTTCAACTCGGAGCACGGAAATGGGATCACCAGGAATATTATACGTTAGGATTTGCATATTTTCTCCTCTGGTTACCGCTCCTCATAATCACTCTACCATTTTATATCAGCACGCTCTAACCATTTCTCAGCTTCTGGAGTTAGTTTGTTGATAGTTTTACGTTCTATAAACCTCTGTTTTTCATCATCAGGGTCTATATCTCGCTCTTTGTGTTTGTATACTGCATACATTCCCTCGTTTGGCCTTGGTTTCCTTTCTGCATGCATTGGAGAAAGTGTTGTTGTTATTAACATTTTATCATCCTTCTTTATCTCAGGGGACTTCATTAGACGGTTATATATGGCATAACCCATTGGCCAATCATTAGCTGCTGATATCTGATTAGCTATCTTACAGAACCATAAAAACGGGTTACGGACGTTAGAACTACAAAGCTCAAGCTGTTGGTTAGCATGAGCAATAGCTCGTGGATCATACTTCGTTAACTCGACGATCCCTCGTCTTGTCAGCTTCATCCTTCGTATTTTGGCAATTTCATTAAAAATCTCATCTTTCATCTTCAGACTCTCTCTTAAAGTTCTAAATCTCTTCTTTTTTTTGACATCAACATTTTCTTTTTGGAAGTAATGTATGTTGTTTCTAAGTAAATATTTTTTCTCTCTTTCTAATGGTCTGTAATATTCTGATAGACATGTTTTAGGAAAAATAGAGAGGAGTAGTGACACAGGGAGAATGATAGATCTTTTGAAGAAGCCCACTAGATCCTCTTTTACGGATGTATTCTTGAAGAAGTCGCTGAGTCTGTAAACACAGGTGTGTCTATGTCTATATACTTTAGCAAGTAAACCATCTGCCTCTAATATTTTGGTAGCCTCTATGAATGATTTTATACTAATACCAGCTATTTTTGCTAACTCTTCTTGAGACATATATATTATACCATAGCGATGGGAAACCCATAATAGTGCGTCTAATGCCTGACGTGTTGCATCACTGTACGTTGACAGATATCGAGAAGGTCGACAACGAAGCTTTTTATTGATTAATTTATATGAAAGTTTTTTGTTTTTTATTTGACAAAGGTTAGATGTTGTTGGTATACTTTTAATATGTTTGAAAAGATTTTTATTTAACATAGTGAATCCTCCTGGGTTAACGATCTAGTACATGGTGTTGTTGTTTTGGGGTATTTAAATATGTTAATAAAATTGACCATTTTGTCCTTTCGGGAAATATGGTTGAGGGGAAGGGACCCCTGTGTGTTAATAAGGTACTCAATATATTCTTATAATACCGGGTCCTCTTTTTTTTGCAAGATTTATTTTGTCAAAAGCTTGACATCTGTAAAACCCCGTGCTATACTAATAATAGAAGTAAAGATGTATAAACGATGTAACCAAGGAGTGATCCATGAAATATCAATTAGAGCTATCAGCTCTATTATATAAAAGACAAACCACACAAAATAGATTAAACGAACTTAGGCGTGAAATTTGCAATGTAGAAGAGCAGATTTTAACCAGAGAATACCAAATTAAGCTTTATCTTGAAAAGGAGATAGAGAGGGCAGATTTGGCTACCTCTAAGACCAGGTTCTCTAATGCAGAGAAGCGTAAGCTAGAACTTGAGCGATATAGGCAAGAAGACAAGCCACTTAGGGACCTTAAAGAAGCCAAAGCTCTTAAAGCAGAAGAGATAAACAATCTTGAGTGCCAAGATAAAATAGAGCGTATACAAGAGAGATATTTGTTTAAAGAAATAGAATTATATATTATCAATCAACAGTCAGGAGTTTTATATGACAAATGAGGAAAGATATCAGGAAGATGCCCAGCACTATCAAGATTTACTTGATTGCTTAATACAAGATTTATTTGATTATGTTAGGAGCGTTATGGAGCATTCTGGTGTAATTGTAAAAGACGAAGATACAGGTGATCTAAATCTGGTGATGTCTAACTCTAATAAATTAGATGAAGGACATTGGTCACACTTAATGTGTACGATAGGCGCAGTTAGGCATATGCTAGATGGGGTTGAAGATCACATAAAAGAAGAATTCCCAAACTCATATAAAAACTTGAAAATATTACGAAAAATAGATGACTGGGTAACTAAAGAAATGAAGAAGGATAAAGATGATAACAGAGATAGAAATACATCCAGTAACTCCTAAAAAAGGACTTGTAGGTTTTGCTAGCTTTATTTATAACGATGAGTTGTTTATCGGGTCGGTAGCTATATATACGCGAATAGGTGGTGGATACCGACTAGCATACCCAACAAAGTCTGGCATACATACATGCAGACCCCTCAATAAAGAAATAGGTAATGCTATAGAGAAAGCCGTTACAGATAAATACACACAACTTCTTTCTGATGAAATATACGGAGAATAAAATGTTAGACTTCCTTTTTGGTAAACCGAAAGAAGACAAGGGGTTACTAATTGTCTTAGAAACCGTAAAAATATTGCTGCTCAATACATCAAAACAATTGGACAAAAAAAAACAAGGAGAAATATCCATGAAAGAACTAGAAGCTTCTGTCGAACCTTTCATGTTAGTAATAAAGAACAAAACGCTACAGTCCCTTCTTAGCTCATCAAGTGACCCGATGCGTAAACAGGTGTCAATATTGTTTAAAAAAATGTCAGACGATTATGAAGAGATATTGAAAGGAAAAAATGAATGATCAAAATATAGTAGTAATACTAGAGGCAATCAAGAAATTGGCTGTTGAGGTGTCATTACTAAGAAAAAATCAGGTAAAAAAAACAACGATCCCACTACAATTATCTTCAGAAAAAGTAGATGAGCTATACGGTGCTCTTGCAAAAGCGCAGGGAGAATTTACTGTTGCTCAAAAAGACAAAGATGGTGTGTCATTTAAGTCTGGCGGCGTCGTAAAATACGCTGACCTTGCAGGGGTATTTGCTGCCGCACGTGCCGCACTAAGTAAGCACGAACTAGCAGTTATACAAGCAATAAACGTTGATGAAGACGGAGATTATTATTTACACTCCACACTTACACATTCGTCAGGACAATGGATTAGATCAGTTGTTAGGCTTGTTCCATCTAGAAATGATATTCATGGGTTAGCAAGCACTATTACATATATGAGACGATATACATTCTCAGCCCTCGTAGGTGTTGTTGTTGAAGATGAAGATGATGATGGCGCTGAAGCAATGAAAGAACAAAAAAAAAACTATGAAGAAGGTGTAGAAGTAAACCACAACATGAAGAATAAACGCAAGCCAAACTATACTACAGTCACTTCAGAACAGCTCGATGAACTAAAATATGAAATCGGAGATTTTAAAGATATAGCTCAAGGAATAATGGAGACATATGATATAGCGGCATTGGCTCTATTACCGAAGGATGCGTTTAGGAGTGTTATCAGACAAGTGAGAAATATAGTACAAATTAGAACTACAAAAAAAGAATAAAGCTCCGGTTTTATGGTTAGAACCGTTGCACTGCTTGACGTGGGCCCAGATGGGCCCACGTTTATGTTTGCGCTAGCATATAACCAGAAAACCATGTTCTAATATCGCTTGCAGATATGAAGCCCCCAATTGATACAGTTGAATCCATATCCATATGAACAGCACAGATCTCTCCCGGATTCATAGCAACAACTGCCATACCTTGAATAGAAACAGCTGATCCAGCTTTAATCGCACTTATTTTTTGATATGAAAATCTAATTGATTGAAGAATTGTAGCTCCAACACCTACTACCCTAAAACTTAAAAATATATTGTTTGTGAATTTAAGATTCGAAATATAAATATTCGTCATGAAAAAATATAATCCTTTTAATGGGGCAACAAATCCAACAACTGTGGGGTCAAATCGATTTCCCTTATTCCAAAGCGTTGTGCGGAATGGAATATATGTGGATGATGAGTTAGGTATATTGAAATCTAAATATGCCTTAAAGTTATAAATATTTGGAAGCCCTCTTGAATTGTTTGTTACAGTAACACTGTTTGCAGCATTTGTTATATCTATATCTGGTCCACCAGTGAGTGTCGACCAAGCAGGAGAACCAGCGGTTGCGCCTATTAACAATTCTCCATCATCGCCCTTCGATGCAGAAAACACTCCCGCAGCACTACTTTGCACCACTCCTTCTCCAGGGTTATCAACATTCACTGTAACAATATTTCCGGAGCCTGATGTGTTTATATTTAGTCCGCCATCTATTTTTAATATATTATTAGCCGGAGACGCAGTTCCGGAATCTGTAACAACAGAATCAATATAATCTCCTGTAAGCGCAGCTGTAATTGTATTTCCCGATGCGGAGGTCTCTAAATCTGTACCTCCAAAAACACTTAAACTCCCAAATGCTGGCGATGCATTTCCAAGATCAGTAATATATGTAGATACTGTTGCATCTTCTAAAACATTCACTGTAATGGTATTACCACTCCCAGTAATATTAATATTTGTTCCGCCTAGTACGTTAAGCTCTCCTGAACTAGGTACAGCTGTTCCAGAATCAGTTTTACATGAATCTACAACAGTGTCCGTATCTACTTCTATTGATAATGTATTAGTTGATCCAACCGTGGTAATGTTGGTCCCACCAACCACATTGATATTTCTGTTACTATCGTATTCAACTGTAATTCCGGTGTCTGGAGTAAAAGACCTAATCCCGGTAGTTCCTAGTTTTTGCCACGTTGCAACATTCTCATCTCTTTCAACCAATACCCATACAATTTTAGAAACATCGTTCAACCATCTATCGCCAACATCATATCCATGATAATCGTCTTCGGTTGGATTTCTTTCATAACTAACAAAATTATATGGAGTTATGGGCTCAGCGCCTACATATGAAAAAATATTAATCCCAGATAGTTCTTTCATAAACAGTCCTTATATATCAGCAAGAAAGAATCCGCTAAACCAAGTTACAATCCACGGACCACTAACATCTGTAATACCCACATCTTTTGGACCCCCGTTTACAGTAACAACTAACTCTGCTGTGTCTGCCACATCCATCCGTGTCATCGTAGAGCATAAAAATGTGTATGCATTTGAATTATAAGCTATTGCCGATGGATTAATTATATTTTGAAAATTAGATTCTGGATACGTTGCGCTAGTAACCAAAATGCTTGTCGATGCACCACTTCTTCCCAATGTGGTATCTGAGCAATAAATTTCTGCTGTAAAATAATATATTCCCTTAAGAGGAGCTACAAATTTTCCGGTACCTGTATTAAAGTCTGATCCAACATCAAATTCAACTTGATCAAAAGGTATCTGGTATGATGTACCATCACCTGTTACATTGCTTTGAGATGCAGATAAGGTCGCTTTAAAATTTGAAAGAGTAGTTGCTCCACCTGAAGTAGTAGATATGGTAACACTATTTGCAGCATTTACAATGCTAATTCCTGACCCAGCTGTCAGCGTCGACCAGGCAGGAGAACCTGCTGTTGAGCCTATTAGCATTTCTCCATCATTACCCTTCGATGCAGAAAACACCCCTGCTCCGCTGCTTTGTACTACGCCTTCTCCAGGGTCATCAATATTTACTGTAGCAGTATCTCCGGATCCTGATGTGTTTGCATTTAAGCCACCCAAAATTTGTATTACGCCAGCTGCCGGTGTTACTGATCCTGAATCTGTATCTAGGGACAATGCAGCAGTAGATGCAATTGTTACAACATTTCCTACACCTGAAGTTAGTATGCCGCCACCTCCAACTATATTTAATTCTCCTGAACTTGGTGTTGCGGTTCCTGAATCTGTAGGAAATGAAGATGCAAGTGTACTTGCTGTAATAGTAACTGTATTCCCAGATCCTGATGTTGCGATGTTTGTTCCGCCCAATATATTTAGCTCTCCGGAACTCGGAGTTGCATTTCCAGAATCTGTTATATATAAATTTGCTATAGTGTCAGGATCAACATTGATGGTCAATGTATTTAATGTTCCAACAGTTTCTATGTTGGTTCCCCCAACAACATTAATATTATTTAAAACGTCAGCTACTACATCAATGCCAGAATCAGGAGTTATTTTTTCTAATCCCAATCCTGCACCAAGTAATTGCCATGTCGCAACTGCTCCGTCTTTATCAACAAGCGTCCATAAAGTGTTGTCTTCTCTGCTATGCCAAATAGTTCCAATATTATAATTACTATAATCATCATCTGTTGGGGATCTATTAGCAGAAAAAAATAATGTCGGCGATATTGGCTCTACGCCCACATAGGCTAACGGATTAAGACCGCTTAACCTAGAATCTATCTTCCTATTAGCCATTACTACCCTCTTTTTTAAATTCCTGTATCTTCTCTCTCTTTCTTATCTTTATAATCTTCCTGTTCAAAAACAAGCTGCGCAAAACTGTCTTTATCTGTTGGTATTGATTCTATACCGCGAGAACAAAGTTTTGGTTCCCATTCTGCTTTAAGCCTTTTAAAACATTGCTTGTATTTGTGGTCTATTATGTAAAATAATCTTCTTTTCATATCCTCATCAAATATGTCTGAATTTATTTCATTCTTTATAACTTTTTTTTGCGTATCTGAAAGTTCAAACAATTCTGTGTCATCTACTTTTATCTTCATTACTTTCCTTTCTAGGCTACTAAACACCCACAAAATCTCGTGTATGGAGATCCTGTACCATATATATCATCTACTTTACTATCGTTATATGCCGCTATAGTTACGGTTGCTGTATCAGAAGCATCCATATCACAAATTATTTCTTGAGAGAATGATAACGCTGCGTTTGGGCCATAGTATCCTGTTACTCGCTGTCTGGTTGGGGCATTATTGCCAAAATATGTTCTATTTGAGGTAACTAATTTAGATAAAGCTGTTGTTCCTCCACTAGAAGTGTCTGTCACCAAAAATACTGTATATGAAAGTAAATATCTACCTGTCACAGGAGCAGTAAATGTGCTTGTACCATCAAAATCTGAGTTTTGATCAA